>Ga0123353_10013391_pt1 | contig 11746 bp, 11 predicted proteins | sample TergutLab28metaG_3_FD_92763 | JGI IMG/M metagenome (GOLD analysis project Ga0123353, IMG submission 92763) | Labiotermes labralis P3 segment gut microbial communities from Petit-Saut dam, French Guiana - Lab288 P3 | ecosystem: Host-associated > Arthropoda: Insects > Digestive system > Gut ... | reverse complement strand
TTTGTGAACACATCGCTTGAGAATGATATTGCCGCAAGGCAAATCAAAGCCCTATCCATAAAAACTCCGTCGCCGAACACAAAAACAAAAACCCTATCGGGCGGGAATCAGCAAAAATGCATTATGGGCCGATGGCTTGAACTAAACCCTGACATCCTTATACTCGATGAGCCGACTCGCGGTATCGACGTCGGCACTAAGTATGAGATATATTTACTTATTAAAAAGATCGCGGAAGAAGGCGGTTCGGTTATCATGATATCCTCGGAGCTGCCGGAAGTGCTTGCCATGAGTAACCGCGTGCTGACGATATGCGAGGGGGAAATAACCGGAGAGTTTGACCCTGAGGCCGCATCAGCGCATGATATTATGGACGCCGCAATAGGGGGTGGGGAAAAATGATTAAACAAGACGCGCTGGAGAGGAAGTCTTTGAGCAAAGCCGGAGACTTTGTCCTGGAGTACCTTGTGCTCATAACTATTGTTGCGCTTGTTGTTGTGACCGCTATTATTCAACCCAGGTTTTTTACGGTAGAAAACTGGAGAAACGTGCTGGGTCAGTTCGGTCCGCTGAGTTTTACGGCACTCGGAATGACATTCATAATCATTGGCGGTTTTATCGACTTATCCCTTCCGGGCATGATTTCGATGGTAGCGATGGTAACCTTGTCATTATATGACGCCATAGGCGAACTTCCGGCGATGATGGCAGGTATGATGCTGGGCGCCGCGCTGGGAGCCCTCAACGGGACGATACTTGTCAAGTCGGGAGCGACAACTCAAGCCAAGGCTCTTTTCATAACATTTGGCATGAGCCAAATCTACGGCGCCGCATCACAGCTATACACAGGCGGCCATCCGATAAACCGGACATTCTTTGAAATTGAGACGCCCGTGACGAACGCTCTCAGTTCAGGGAGGATCGGCGACCTTATTCCGTACACGTTTATTGTCTTTCTGTTTTTCCTTGTTATACTTTTCATTTTTCAAAAGAAAACAAGATTGGGGCGCTCGATCAATTATACCGGAGGTAATTTCATAGCCGCGGAGCTTGGCGGTATTCGCACCAAGCGTATTATGATCATGATATACTCCATATGCGGGTTTATGGTGGCGATCGGCGCTATCGTAGCCTACGCGCGGACTCCCGTCGCAACGCCGGTAATCATAGGCGCCAACTTTGAAAGAGACTCGATTATGGCGGTCGTTGTCGGAGGCACCTCGCTTGTGGGCGGAAGAGGCAGCGTACTCCGCACTGTTCTTGGGGTTTCACTGATCGTACTATTGTCCAATTGTATGAACCTGATGCAAATAAATACACACTTGCAGGAAGTGTTCAGAGGCGCGGTTCTTGTTACTGCTATATGGCTCGATCATCGAAGGCATGCAAGGGCTTAATTTAAGTGCAGCGTGTAAAACGCAGAAACAGGAAAACGCATTCACTGTGTTATGCAGCTTTCGTAGAATGGAGGGATTGTTTATATGAACATACATGCACAGGCGCTCGGCAGGCAAACTCGAAAAATACTCGGCAAGCAAAAAGCGATCATAGCTATTGCTGTGATATTGACAGCGATGCTGTTTTCGAGCTCAAATATTTTTACACGCAGCCACTTGGAGGCTTTTCTGCTAGTCGCTTCACCGGAACTTGTCATAGCATTCGGAGTTACATTTGTGGTAATATGCCGGGCCTGCGACCTTTCCGTCGGTTCTGTTATGTGTCTTTCCGGAATAATTTCAATTCAGATGATAAACAGCGGGTTTCCGGCATACCTGGCAGTGATAACTGCAATCTTGTCGGGATCAGTGATCGGTTTTATCAACGGATTTTTAGTTGTTCAGCAGAAAACTGAAGCTTTTATCATAACCCTCGGTATGGGCCTTCTTCTCAAGGGCGTTGCGCTGTTCATGTCAGACGCAAGGCCCGTATCAACACGCGACGCCGCATTCAACAGCATTTCGAATTCCACAATACTTGGTCTGCCGAGTATTGTGGTGTACATGCTGGTCGTTGGCGTAATTGCGTTCTGTCTGCTTCGTTTTACAAGCTTTGGCAGAAACTGTTATGCCCTTGGCGGCGATTATGAGGTCGCGGAATATTCGGGCATCAATGTTGTTCGCACAAAATGGGCGGCGTTCGTTATAACCGGCACTTGCGCCGCAATAGCGGGGGTTCTCTACTCTTCCAGAATTAACACAGGCTCGGCGATTTATGGTGATTTGACCCCCCTGCTGGTCAACTGCAGCGTTGTTATTGGCGGAACTTCATTTGCGGGAGGGATCGGCGGTATCGTGCAGAGCGCTCTGGGCATTACAGTGATGCACATGCTGCGGTACTGCATGAGAATGTTCAGAATCGACGGAGTTTTACCCAGCATAAATCAATATGTGCAAACACTGGTTTTCGGCATAGTAATCGTAGCAATAATCGCAATGGACTGCTACGCGATCAAACGGAAAAAAGAAGACGTTTAGAGCTTGCCATTCACAAACAGGTTCAGTCCCCCACGCGACATTTTCACGCAAGTCAGAGTAAGTCCCAGCCGACCGTGAACTGTAGCTTGACCTCATGCAGATTATGCGCGCATAAAAATATTATGCGCGCATAAAATATTTCTGTTGAACCGCAAGGTTTATACTGCTATAATGAATTAGTAGTTAAATCCTCAATAAAGCAAACGGGGAGGGATGTCGTTTGACAAGCAGGGAAAGAGTCCGCCTTGCGATAGACCACAAAGAGCCCGATCGGATACCTATCGACCTTTGGGGCAGTGACAGCAGGATGAACTCGAACTTTTATCTCAGGGTAATCAAGGAGCTGGGCTGGGACGAACCCGGACCGTGCATCAGGCCAAGTTCCACAAGCGCATATGAGGACTATCGGCTTTCCGATTTGATCGGCTCCGACTTCCGGCACATCAACATCGGCAGCCCCGATGGGTTTAAATCATATAAAGACAGCGACGGCAATACGATCGATGAATGGGGAGTCGGCAGGAAACTCATCGGAAAGTATCCGTCGTTTTCTCTGCATCCGTTTGCGGATATGAGGACCGAGGACATCGAAACGCACGATTGGCCCGACATGAGCGACCCCGGACGGATCCGCGGGTTGGAGGAGCAGGCTCGCGAATGGTACGAAACGACGGACTTCGCGATAACTGCAACGACCGCCACAAGCGGTACGATTTTCGAAGTGTGCCAATACCTATGCGGCATAGAGGATTTTTTCACCTGCCTATGTGGAGATCCCGAATATGCGGACGCTCTGATTGACAAAGTCACCGATCTGCTTATTGAGCTCAATGTCCTGTATGCCCGTGCAGTCGGTCCTTACGTAGAATGGATAGAGTTTGCGTCTGACTTCGGAACTCAATCGGGCCCTGTAATCTCGCCCGCATTTTATAGCAGGTTCTTTCTTAAGCCATATAAACGCCTGTACGACGCCGTAAAAGAAGCCGCTCCCAACGTCAAAATCTTCTTGCACTGCTGCGGCGGGGTCCGTCCGCTTATACCGCTGTTTATCGAGAGCGGCGTCGACGTCCTTTCGGCGCTCCAACCGTTGGCAGCCGGAATGGGGGACGCCGCCGGGCTCAAAGCGGATTTCGGCAGTGAGCTGATATTCCATGGGGGCATAGACATCCAGCGCGCCATCCACGGGACCCTCGACGAGCTGTATAAAGAATGCAAAACCCGCATTCAGGCGTATGCGCCGGGCGGAGGGTATGTGCTCTCCCCGTCCAACCACTTCATGGACGACGTCAAGCCGGAGAACTTCTTCAAGATGTACGAGTTCGGCAGAGAACTTGGAAAATATCCTATATCGTTAGACTAATAGCGATTTTACGGCAGCGGAGAGCCGAACCCGTTGTCCGGGATAATGCAAGGGTTGTATAAATCAATTCGCGGACCTATCCCCTGGCGCGTCCGGTCTCAGAGGAGGTATGCATATTTCCTACAAACTTATCACAACGCAGGGACCATTATTCAACACGCAAAAACACGTTGGAAAGACACAAACAAAATTCGAAGGAGTGGTGTAATGGCGGTATCAAAATTGGTTTTATGTGTATGTGGCGCGGGTATCAATACGTCCCTGAACGCTATGTATAAAATCAGTGAGTTACTGGGAAAAGAAGGCGTGGACGATATTGAAGTGAAAATCTGCACAGTGGGAGATCTCACACCGTACAAAGACCGGAAAAACATGGTCGTGGTGTGGATGACACAAGTGGATGAGAGCTTTGGCGCGCCATCCGTTCAAGGGCTCAACTATCTTATAGGCGGTAAAAAAGCCAAGATCGAAACGACCCAGCAAGTCATAGCGTTAATGAACGAAATCTACGACCCTAATTAGAACAGAAACATTCCAGGCATTTCACGTAAATGCAATAAAAAAAGGAGAATGGAGCATGGTTGAAGCAGTATCAAATGTAATTGGAAGTCTTGGCGGTCCGGTGCTGGTCGCCTTTGTAATGTGCATTCTTGGTCTTGTATTCCGCGCAGGCGTTTCCAAGAGTATTCGCGGCGGTCTTTATACAGGTATCGGTTTGGCGGCATTGTTTGTAATCGTCAACGCGGCTACGGACAACCTCACTCCGGTAATATTGGCTTTCTCCGAGCGTTTCGGTACCGGCGGCTCCGGCGGCGCGGTAACCGACCTTGGCTGGGGTTCCGCGGGTATCGCCTTTGCCTGGCCCGGCCTGGCGTTCACGATCATAGCGGTGCTTGGCGTTAACTTGATCCTGGTCTTGACAGGCGTAGTCAAGACAATGTGGACGGACATCTGGAGTTTGTGGCACGGGCAGGTCGTCGGCGGTTTCGTGTGGGCCCTGACCGGCGGGAATATCACTCTCGGCGTAGTTGCCGCGACGATTTTCCTTACCATCAACTCGTTCGTCGGCGACTGGACGGCAAAGACCTATCAAAAGTTCAACGGCTTGCCGGGCATCTCAGTCCCATGTATAGTCACGATACTCGCGCTGCCCGCAAAACCTGTCAACTGGTTATTTGAAAAAATCCCCGGATTCAACAAAATCAACGCGTCACCCGAAGCGATCCGCAAAAAGGTCGGCATCGCGGGCGAGTTAGGCGTCATGGGCGTTATCATCGGCGTCATCCTGGCTGTTCTGGGCGGAGAGAACTACGCGGGCGCCCTTAACCTCGGTATCCAGATAGGCGTTCTGATGGTGTTCCTGCCCAAAACCGTATCGACTCTCTGCGAAGGCGTTATCCCGATAGCCAACGCCGTGACCGAGTTTATCCAGGACCGCTACGAAGGCAAAAAGGAACTCTATGTCGCGGTCGACTGCGCGGCCCTTCTCGGACACCCGTCAGTCATGGCGGCCGCCGTTCTGCTCTACCCGTTGTCGGTATTGCTGGCGGTGTTCCTGCCCATCAACGCAATGATCCCGATCGCCAGCCTTGCGATCATCCCCTACTGGTGCGGAGCGATCGCGCCGTACTTCAAAGGAAACGTCATCCGTATGGTAATATTCGTGCTGATATGGTCCATTCCGGTTCTGCTGCTTGCGACGTTCAATGCGCCTCTGCACACAGAAACAATGGGCTTGCTGGGCCTAGCGGATCCCGACATCCTGAACTCCAGCTATGACATGGGAGGCGACCCGCTCGGCTTCCTGCTCATCAAGATCTTCGGATTATTCGGATAATCCATAAAACAATTGGGCGGACGGAGGTTTCTCCGTCCGCCGTTTTTGGAGGGACCATGTTACATATTGACGAAAAAAACATCCGTCTTGGGCTGATCGCCGAAGACCGGGATGATTGCATAAGAAAGATCTGCGCGGTAATGGCAGGCAACGGTTATGTCGGCGGCGACTACGCCGACGCAGTCATAGAACGCGAAAAGATGTATCCCACGGGGTTGCCGACCGAGGGTACGATCGTCGCCATTCCGCATGCTGCCGAAGGAGAAGTGCTGCGTACGGGAGTCGGGATCGCGGTGCTGGAATCTCCCGTTGGGTTTTACAACATAGCGGACCCGGAGGAACTGCTGATGGCTGAGGTCGTATTCGTGCTCGCGAATTTCGAACCGGGCAAGCAGCTTGATGATTTGCGTTCGCTGATGGAATGCCTTTCGGAACCCGAAATGCTCAAGGGAATACGTTATGCCGCTTGTGCATCCGAGATAGTGGAAATATTCCGCAGTTTCGAGCCTGAGTAACCCGTTTTTATGAAAAAAGTCTTGATCGCAGGCGGGCTTTGCGGGACAACCATGCTGGCGGCCGCTCAGAAAATCGAAGAGAGCTGCTCCAAGAGGGATATATCGGTCGATATAAAAATCCACAACCTTTGGGAAGGCGCCGCCATCACGGGCAAAGAAGGTTATGCCGTTATCATCGAGATGTTCCCCTACTTCGAGGATATGGTTTGTCCGGTGCTCTGCGGCAAGCCTTTTATTACTTTGATCGGCGCACGCGAGCTTGTCAAGCAGATAGTGGATTTGCTCGATCAATGAAAACGAAACACGCCTGTACGGGACGAATACCCCGGCACCTGCTGAAAAAACCGTCATTGCGGCCTCCGCGCCGCAATCCCACGATTAGAACGCATTACTCAGGGGATTGCGGGTCGAGCCCGCAAAGACGCGCCGAGTTTGTCAGCAGCCTCCGCCCCCGGCGTCCTGTGTGTCAGAGGTGAAAATATGCGTATTTATGCCGACAATGCCGCCACCACACAGATGGATCGACGCGTCTTTGACGCGATGGTCCCTTTTTTGACTGATATGTTCCATAATCCGTCGTCCCTATACGCCGGGGGACAGGCGGTACGGCAAGCGATCGAAGCAAGCCGCTCGCTCATCGCGGACTATTTAGGGTGTGAGTCAGATGAGATTTTCTTCACAAGCGGCGGTACGGAAGCGGCAAACCTTGCTCTGTTCGGTTCCGCGCGGCGTTTTAACGGGAAAAACAGGATAGTCGTCGGCGCGACGGAGCACCACGCCGTCGGACACGCGGCAAAAGCTCTTGAGGCGGAGGGGTTCACCGTTGTGACCGTGCCTTGCGACCGATACGGCTATATATCGCCTGATGTTCTGGAATCGAACATGACCGACGATACGGGGCTTGTCTCGGTCATGTGGGTCAACAACGAGACAGGCATGATACAGCCGGCTGGGGAGCTTTGCGCGGTCGCACATAAGCACGGCGCTCTTTTCCACACCGACGCGGTACAGGCGCTGGGCAGCCAACGCATTCGCCTCGATGAAGTATGCGCAGACATGTTAAGCGTTTCATCGCATAAAGTCTACGGACCCAAAGGCTGCGGAGCCCTGTTCATTCGCAGTGGGACGCCTGTCGCCCCCCTGTTTTTCGGCGGCTCGCAGGAAAAGGAGGTACGCAGCGGGACCGAGAACCCCGCCGCGATCGCCGGCTTCGGCAAAGCTGTGGAGCTGCTGTCCTTTGAGCGCGAGCAGAGAGCCACGCTGTTGGGCTCTATCGCGCGGAGGTTTATCGAAGGTATCGCAGACATTCCCGACGTCCTTTGTAACTCGCCGCCGGATGCAGCCGTACCCGGCGTCGTCAGCCTCAGCATAGCGGGAGTCGACTCCGAACCTTTGCTCTTGCATCTCGGCCTCGCAGGCGTCGACGCCTCCATGGGTGCAGCTTGCAACACCCACATAGTGGAACCATCGTATGTGCTTAAAGCCATGGGCATCCCGGAAGAGTACATAAAAGGCAGCGCGCGCTTCTCTTTCGGCAAAGACAATACCCCGGAACAGGCCGACCTCGCCGCCGCCGCACTCACCTCCACGGTCAGCAAACTACGAAAAATGACAAATAACAACTAAGGGGGATACACAAATGCATAGAGTTATCCGATTTATTGCGGTGATGCTTGCATTGGGAGTCCTTACGGGATCATTAGCAACACCCGTATCTGCTGCCGGGCAGGATGAATGGGGCAAAGCAAGTCCATATATGATAAAAGAGTTGCAAGAGGCACAGGCAAATGGTCTGATACCCGAAATACTAAACGGCAGTGATTTTACGCAGCCAATGACCCGCGCCGAGTTTGCGCATCTTATCGTCCTCATGCTTGAGACATACTCGGGTGTATCGACTCAGCCGGAGACGCTCACTTTCCCGTTTAAGGACACTGACGATCCTGTTGTTTTCAAAGCCTTCGGCTTCGGCATCATGGACAGGACAAACGATACGGACGCTCTGTTTTCACCTGACGAAACAATCGATCGCGAAACTATGGCGTATATGACCTTCCGCGCTATCCGGCTCGCCGCCCCTCTTGCAGACTACAGTGTTTCTGCAGCTCCCGTTATCCCGGACGTCGGTAAAATCTCAAGTTTTGCTGAGCAGTCGGTTGTATACTTGTACTCACGCAGGATTCTTGTTGGCGGGACCAACCATGCTTTTATGCCCCGCCCCATCACTGACGCGCAAACAAACTCGAACTATGGCAAGGCGACGCGCGAACAATGCGTGGTCGTAGCCAATCGCGTTTTCAAGGCGCTGCCGCAAATCCAGAGCACACGTTTCGATATAAAGGATATGGCTGCCGAGGTCTTGAGCTATGCGCTTGAAGAACCGAAAAACGGAGCGGAAATCAGCCGCGACGACCTCTGGGCTATGTTGAACCCGAACTCATGGAAAGTCAGATGGGCGAACAATACGCACGCGCTTTCATTCACCGGGGACTTTGTCAAAACCGGGGACGGGGACTGGGAGCAAGGATACGATTCTTATCTCATGTATAACGCATTCAGTTCGGATGGCCTTGACCAGTGTAAGTTTGACGAGCAGCAAGTCCTTTGGGGCGCGTCGGCGGGAGGGCAACGCTTCGCGCTAACTGTATTCGACGCGGGTGCGGAGGTTTTGTCTGCTTATGAGTGGAACAGCAGATCGGATTTGGGTACGCTGGTCAATATGCCCATGAAATCAAGCAGCCTCTTTTCTCCATTGACTCTTAGAGATTATCTGCCAAGCAGGATCGACTGGACGTATCGGCTATATGACGACGCCATAATCAACGGCGAACGCTGCATGGTCTTCAGTGTTACGACGAAAGAAAACCTGATTCAGGGCGAAGGCGCCAATCTGCCGGAGCATTGGGTCGACCAAACTGAATACTTCTATATATCAACTGTGTCAGGTTTGAACGTCCTGAAAACGAACTACGAAACATCCGGCGGTAAGACCTATCTGGCCCTGAGTATCGTTTTTACGATATCCCCGTCCCTCACAGACGCAGGCGGAATCAAGCCCCCGCCAAACATAACATTTGTACAAAATGCAGGGTAAACGTGTCAATACCCCCGTCTCTTGTCATCTTTTATAAAAAAGGCTATTGACATTCAAGCACCTTTAAGGTTTACACTGGAACAAATGCCGGATATTTGTTTAATGTGAAAGGTAAAGGTGCAGGAGATGAAAGGAACATCCATCAGGAGAAGGATCACATTGCTGATTGCGGCGATGCTGATTCTTACTCTGCTTATCGCGGCTTTTGGCATATACTCGCTTTCCCGTGCAGACGGTGTGTCGGACACTGACAGCACAAACGTAATCGTATTCGCTGCAGTGTGCTTGATTGCAGCAGTTATCGCAGTTTATTCGGTTTGGTATATGGGAAATGTTTTCAAGCATGTAGGTTTTATGGCGCGTGGTATTGAACAGGTCGGAACCAAGTTTGACCTGGACTTCCCGCCTGACGTCATGTCGAGCGCTCAGCATTGTTCGAGGTGGGAAAACGAACTCGGCACTGTTGCGCGGGCGATCGGTGTGTTGATTCAGCATTTGGTAGCTCTTGAGGATTGCATCGAACGTATTTCCAACGGAGACCTTACAGTGGACGTCAACATACTGTCTGATAACGATCTCATTGGCAACAGCCTGTCCAAGATGGTCAGAAAGTTTAACGTAATGTTTGACGACATCAGTTCATCCGGCACGCAGATCTCCACAGGTACGAGACAAGTTGCAGACGGTGCGCATTCTCTCGCTAAAGGCTCCACTGAACAAGCCGCTTCGGTCGGGAAACTGTCATCTTCAATCGCGGAAGTAAACAGTATGGCACAAGAAAGCAATGTTACAGCAACGAGAGCCTTGGACGAAGTGCATACTGCCGGACAGTTGATGGGCGTCTGTACCGATCAAATGAGCCAGATGCTGTCGGCTATGAAGGATATCGATGAAAAGTCGAACTCGATTCTAAAAACGACAAAAGTAATCGACGACATTGCTTTCCAGACAAATATCCTTGCACTTAACGCAGCGGTGGAAGCGGCGCGCGCCGGACAGCATGGCAAAGGCTTTGCCGTTGTTGCGGATGAGGTCCGTAACCTGGCTTCAAAGTCGGCGGAGGCGGCAAAAGAGACGGCGTCGCTGCTCGAAAGCAGTACGCAGAGCGTCGAGGAAGGCAGCAGGATAGTCGGGAAAGTGAATAAGAGTCTGCAATCGGTCGTGGATATAGCGCAGAAAAACGCGGCGGATATCGCGAACCTGCAATCTATGTCGGCCCAACAGAGCACCGCTATGTCGCAAATCAATGTTGATATCGATCATGTTGCGCTGGTCGTCCAGCAAAACAGTGCGACCGCACAGGAAAGTGCCGCAGCGTCTGAAGAAATGAGTTCGCAAGCGATCGTGCTGCAGGAGTATATGACTCAGTTCAAGCTGAACAGCGACAGAAGCACCTGCCAAAGTTTGCCGAGCGCGGGGTAATAAACCGCAAATCTCCGTCGTCGCTGGCTCGTCGCTGGCTCGACCCGGACTCCCCTGCTTGTCAATCATTGAACTCTGTCAAATGTTTCCAGTAGCGTTTCGGCATATTGTTCATCCTTAGCTTCAGATTTATCCTGCCTTCGATGGCGATGGTATCATAGAAGGTTTTCCACAGCGCCCTGTACTTCTCCTCCCTCTCGCAGGCTTCCGGGAGTTCCAGATGCTCAAGCGGCACTATAGCGCTTTCACCGTTTTGATATACAAGGGCACACTTATGGCTCTCGTCATAGATCAGAAACTGCTCGCTCGGAAACCTGTCGCAGTAATGATCGGCAATCATCGGCAAAACGAAGTTCTTCGGATCAATAATCGCAACCAACGCGCCGTTATAGTCTGAGAAGCGCAGGAACTCCCGGTAAAAGCCGCTTTCCCTGCTTACAGTCCGGGCAATTCTCGTAATTGCCCGGACTGTGTCATTTGCCAGCATATCAGTGACCGGCGCGCCGACTTTATAGCCCATTCGCAGGAAGTTCAGGATTATGACTTCGCGGCTTTCCGCATTCGAGTAATAACACAGACGGACGAGCTTTAATGCTTCATCTGATATTGAGAGGCTGATCGACTGTTCGACTTTTTGGGCGGAGACGCGGTCAGTTAACACTTCTTTCACCGGGAACAAAGTTTCCTGCAGTTCGTCATGGCAGAAAATCAACGAAGGTATCTCCCTTTGATAGTAACTCTCGTACACACAGCAAAGCAGCCCGTCAAAAGAGCCATCGTACGAGTATGCTATATAAGCGCAAGGCATTTCATCAAATCCTCTCTGGTGTTCAGCACGTCAATGTCGTCGAACAGGGAAATCTGGTCCATAGGCGATCCGGCGAGCTCCCAACTCTTCTCTGACAATAGCCCGCGTAACACTGCTTCGGGGTCATACCTGATCCCTAACACGGCTTTTCCGCGGCAAGTTATGAAATATTGAGCTCTTTTCAGCACGATCCCCATTTTCTTCAAGTCGGAGAAATCAAGCGATCCCGACCGCCT
>Ga0123353_10013390_pt1 | contig 11746 bp, 11 predicted proteins | sample TergutLab28metaG_3_FD_92763 | JGI IMG/M metagenome (GOLD analysis project Ga0123353, IMG submission 92763) | Labiotermes labralis P3 segment gut microbial communities from Petit-Saut dam, French Guiana - Lab288 P3 | ecosystem: Host-associated > Arthropoda: Insects > Digestive system > Gut ... | reverse complement strand
GTTGTTTTTGACATATCTAAAACCGTTGATTAACGGAAAGGGATTTTACCACATCGAAAGCGAAACTCGCAATGCTCGGCGAATGGATGTTGTTGTAGATTATTTAACCGAGCAGTTTATCGTTGAACTAAAACTTTGGTATGGCGAAGCGGCACACAATGAAGCATACGACCAACTTTATGGATATTTAGAAAGCAAAAATAAGAACGTGGGCTTTTTACTTACTTTTGATTTCCGCAGCGACAAAAACATCAAAAAACCGCAATCTAAATGGGTAGAACATAACGGCAAGAAAATTTTCGATTGTATGGTTGGCTTCGGATGAAATGTTGAGAGAAGATTTCAAACCTGCCCTTACTTTTTTACCGACTAACCCTAATCGGCACCACTACCTGCATAAATTGTCTGTGATTAACCCCGCCGCTTGTGGGGATAAATGAGAGGGTGAAATTAACTTTTGCTTCGTCTCTATCCAGGAAGCGGACTAAAATATCCGCTTGTCCGAAGTCTGCCAAAAATCTGTCGTCGCCTGTTATAAAATCATAAGGGAAAGGCGTAACGTCTCTTAGCTTAAAATAATTGGAATATCCGATATCGAAGCGTCCGAAATCCATTCCCGTGTATATTTCTGCTCCCGCGATTGTCTGGTAATTGTTTGACATTTCTCTTTGTCTGTTATATCGAAACATTCCGCGAAGTCCGCTTCTCCATTCTCTTATTCGCGAATCTTGCGTTCCGTTTACGCGATACGAAATATTACCCACAAATGCGCCGACGTCTTCGACGGGGTCTTGGTGGAAATTGCGGTCTCTGCTTGCTATGTGATGATAAATAAACTCCCAGCCAAGGGAAAGAAAATTTCTTTCGTTTAGCTCAAAGGTATAAGTCAAGTTGTGCCCGTGAATAAATTCTTCTCTTGTGTTTTCGCTTTGTAAACCCGTCCAGTCAGCCCAGACAGACCAATTGAGCGCGGAGAAATTCTGCTCGAAAAAAATGCCTTGAAATATCGGGTTTGCGAATTGCCAGCGTTTTGACAAAATGTAATCGTGGTAAGAAATAATAGAAAATCGCGGCAAAGTTCCGAAAATAAAAAGGTTTTGGTCTTCTTGGAAGCGAAAAGACATAATCGGCGAAAAACCGTCGATTTCTTCGTCGCCGTATTGCTGAAAATAATTTACGCCTACAAAAACGCCGATGTTTTCGCTCGGCGACAAACCAACGGACAAGTCGGTATTTGCACCGAAGATTGTGCCCGATTCCTCAGGTCCGAATTTGTTTTCGAGATTATCAAAGATTCCGTGAAAATTTCCCTCTATGGACAAAGGTGTAGCAAAAGTGATTTGGCTGATAAAAAAAACAGCGAAAATAACCGCTGTTATGTAAGGGCAGGTTTTAAACCTGCCCCTACCGCCATATTTTAATATCCGAAATTCCACGATTGTTCCTCGTTTGTGGAAAGTCCGAGAAAATCTTTGAGGCGGTTTCTTGCGTCTTCGTCCTTGTAGAGTTTTCTAAGCGCTTTGTCGCGGGTGAGGCGTACTCTTTCGCGAGTAATTCCGAGTTCTGCGCCGATTTCTTCGAGCGTTTTGGTTGATGAGAAATTTATTCCGTAATACATTCGTATTATTTTTTCTTCTTTGTCGTTGAGTATCGGCAATTCGTGGATAACCTTTTCTATTTCGTTACGAAGTTCGTTCAACATAATTTCTTCGTTTTGCGACGGGTCGATTCCTATCGTGTCAAGAAGAGTTTGTGTGTTTTCTTCGTCTTGCGTTTGCGACATTGGACGGTCGAGCGACGTGTTTTTGCTCTTCTCCATTATTTCTATTATGTCGTCCTTGTGCTTCTTAAATTCGGGCTCTTCTATTGCTTTGTTAAAATCTCCGTCTAATTTTTCGAGCGTTTGTCTGAATTTTGATAAAAGCGTAATTTTATTGACGGGAATATGCACGGTGCTCATTCTGTCGAAAATTGCTTTCTGAATTGCTTGCCGCACCCACCAAACCGCATAAGAAATAAACTTGACATCTTTCTTTTTGTCGAATCTTTTTGCCGCTTTCAAAAGTCCGAGATTGCCCTCGTTCACGAGTTCTAAAAATGAAAGTCCGCCCGTTATTTTGTGTTTTCTCGCTTCTTTTGCGACGAAACGAAGATTTGCGGTGACTAATTTCTCTTCCGCTCCGGGGACTTTGTTGATTACTTCGTCTATAAGCCTGTCTTCTTCTTCTTCGCTCAACAACTTGAACTTGCTTACGTCCCTAAAATATAACTGTTCCGCTTTTGACTGTTCTTTTTGTCTTTTCATAATGTTTTTTATTTAATTTAGAATTAAGAGTACGCGAACGCAAAAAAACCTTGCGTTCGCGTAACTTAAAAACTAAACTTGCCTCTGACTTTTTTGATTGCTCGGATTTGTTACTACAACAATTCCGTCTTCAGAAACGAAATACTTCTTTTTATCCTCTTCCAAGTCGAAGCCGATTTTTGTATTCGGCGGCACGTGAACGTTTTTGTCGATAATCGCTCTTCTGATGTGGCAGTTTTCCGCTATATCAACGTCCGGGAATATTATCGAATCCTCGACTTTTGCGAAACTGTGAACGCGCACGTTTCGCGACAACACCGAGCGAATTACTTCTCCGCCCGAAATTATGCAACCGCTCGAAACAATCGAATCAATCGCCATACCGCATCTTTGGTCTTTTTCGGATTTGTCGCTTCCGAATACAAATTTTGCGGGCGCGGCTTTTTCCGACGTTGTTCTTATCGGCCACCACTCGTTATACAAGTTTATTTCGGGCATAACATCGCGAAGCGTCATATTGGCGCGGTAATACGCTTCAAGCGTTCCCACGTCTTCCCAATACATACATTGCAGCGGCGATTCGCCGGGGATAACGTTTTTGTGGAAGTCATATACGTAAACGGGATATTCCTCAAAGATTGACGGAATAATATCTTTTCCGAAGTCGTGCGAAGAATTTTGGTCTTCCGCGTCCTCGTTGAGTTTGCGCACCAAAAAGCCCGTATTGAAAATGTAATTTCCCATAGAGCAAAGCGCCATTTTGGGATTGCCCGGCATTGGCTTGGGATTTTCGGGTTTTTCTTCAAAGCCTATCATTCTTCCGTTGGGATCGACCTGAATAACGCCGAACTGCGTTGCTTCGCCTATCGGCTTGGGAATAGCGGCGACTGTTGCAACTGCTCCGTTATCGCGGTGGAAAGCAAGCATTTTTGAAATATCCATTTTATAAATATGGTCTGCGCCGAAAACCGCGACAAAATCGGGTTTTTCGTCATAAATCAAGTTCATATTCTGATAAATCGCGTCCGCTGTTCCCTGATACCAGTTTTTACCCGTTCTCATTTGCGCGGGCACAGGGTCAATGTAATGACCGAGAATGTTCGACAAGCGCCAACCGTTTGTCAAATGCTTTATAAGCGAGTCGGCTTTGAACTGGGTCAGAACTTTAATTTTGAATATCCCCGAATTTACAAAATTGTTCAAAACAAAGTCGATAATTCGATACTTCCCGCCAAAAATAACCGCCGGTTTTGCTCTGTCGCGAGTAAGCGGATAAAGCCGAGACCCTTCTCCACCAGCCATAATCATAGCCAAAACGTTTGCATAACCCGCCGCTTTTCTATATGTTTCCATAAAAGCGTATCCTCCTTTGTTATTAAGGTTTTAATTTATTTTCCGATTCTTCCCGAATATTCGCCGTTCGTCGTGTTCACAATAATCACTTCGTCCGCCTCAATAAACATCGGCACCTGAATTACCAGTCCCGTTTCGAGTTTCGCAGGCTTTGTAACGCTTCCCGAAATGGTTGCGCCTTTAATTCCCGGCTCGGTTTCCGCCACTTTGAGCTGGACGGTCGTGGGTGGTTGAACGCCGATTGGTTTGCCGTCGTAAAGCATAATTTGGCAGGTGCTGTTTGGAAGCAAATATCCCATTGCGTCGCCTGCGTCACTTTCCGACAGCGTAATTTGCTCAAAGTTTTCGCTATCCATAAATATATAGCCTTCGCCGTCTTCATAGAGATATTCAAACTGCTTCGTTTCGACAAAAGCGGTATCGACTTTCTCGTCCGTTCTGAAACGGTGCTCTACTTGGCGCCCGTTAATAATGTTTTTGAGCGTCGCGGAAATATTGTTCGAGCCGCGCCCCGTTTTTGTATGTGTGAAATCAACAACTCTGCACGGTGCACCCTCGTAAAGAATAACCGTTCCTCTTGAAATGTCGCTTGCTTTAATTGTAGCCATTTTAGCACTCCTTCAAATTTATATAAATCATTCAATTTCTTCAATCGGTTCAACTAAAAATACATCATTGTTTCCGTCAAATGTTGTAATTTCTTGATTTTGTACCGATATTTCGTTATTTCGTCTTTCGGGCATAGCAGGCGCCGGCGCCCAAACGGTGGGGGTAACCGGATTTCTGCGCCACATATCAAGCACTTCGTTTGCGGCAATTCGCAAGTTTTCGTCTTGGTGGTGAATGAAATCTCTTATCCGCGGCTCAACCGAGCGGTCGTTTATTTTGCCCAGCGATGAAATCACTTCAATTTTTTCGCGGTTGTCAATAGTAAATTCCAAAATATCCAAAAGGACGGGAATTTCATCTCTCGCTCTCAATTCGCCCAGCATCGTGATTGCGCGAAGCCGAATATCGCCGCGCCCGCGTTCGTTTCGTGCAATTTGAGCGATGATTTCTTCGCCCGCTCTTCCGTATTTTCGCACTTCGTCCAAAATTCTTATGACCTCAAACGGGTCGAATCTGGTTGCCGCATACGCCTGAGTGTAGGCAACAAGTCGAGAGAAAACTTCCGTAAAATGCGGCGGAAGCGTATCGCGCATAGCCTCGTGCATTGCGAATGAAATTATGAGAGAATCAACTGCTGAGAAGGCTTTTGCGTTTTGTTCGCGCAACTCGGTATTCTCTTGACGAAGAGTATCCACTTGCGAGAAAAGGTCGTTTATACGGGCTTCCTGAACGGCTAAAATATCTTCTACCGCCATTAACGCATGTCTGCCGTCCGTCCAGTTTTTGCGCCCGCCGAATGCAATGGAAGTACCCACGACAAGTCCGGGTTTTATCCAATCTTCGCGCGTTCTCGGAATAAGCGTTACGCCCAAATCCTTCCTGTCCGAAAAGAAAATTCCCTCCAAATCAAGCAGTGAAAAATAAATCTCGGCGTTATTGTTTGCAAATCTGATCGTCGTAGTCAGCGCCATATAAAAGTCGTTCTGTTGCGTAAAGCCCTCAAATGTAAAAATGAAGTCGCTGCCGATACCCTGCTCCATAGAGAAAAAACCGTTGATTTGGTCGTTTCTGCTGTCGGGCATTGTAAGCGCCCCCGCGTGAAAACGGGTCTTGAATCTATTTACGCTTCTGCCGAAAACCAAATAATATTCCCCCGTAACGTCTTTGCTTCCCGCGTTGAGACGACTGCGGGCAAGCGTTTCGTTATGAAAAATATTACGCGCGCCTATGGCAATAGACGGTGTGTTCTTGTCGTACTCGTTGAGCAGTCTTCCCTTGAAACCCAAGTTCATACCGCCCGTATATCCCAAAGATAATTCGACCCATTCGCTCGCGCCGACGGTAAGTCCGCCGACGGAATATCCCGCTAAGCCGTTGCCGAATTCCGTGTTAAGAAAAATGTTGTAATTTGCAACAAACTGCCCGGCTCCCACAATGTCGGAGTTCGGCGTGAATCGCGTGGTTGCCCAGCGAGTTTTCGCGGGAGCAATGGATACAATAATCAAAAGCAAAATTACAATTCTTTTCATTTTACACCTCAATCGTCTTCGTTTTGTTTCTGTTCTTCATTTTTGGGTCTAAGGAGCGGGAAAAGTACCACGTCGCGTAAGTTTTGCGTATTTGTCAAGAGCGCGACGATTCTATCTATGCCCATACCCCAGCCTGAAATCGGCGGAAGTCCGTATTCTATACACTGCAAAAAGTCGTAATCCACAGCCATTGCGTCCAAGTCTCCGTCCGCTCTTGCCTGCGCTTGTTGCTCAAAACGCTCTTCTTGGTCAACGGGATCAACCAATTCGCTGTATGCGTTTATCACTTCCCAACCGTTTACCACCAATTGGAATCTGTCGGTTTCAAGCGGATTGTCGTCGTTTTTGCGGGCAAGCGGCGAAAGGTCTATCGGGTGCTTTATTACGAAAGTCGGGTTTACGAGCTGAGGACGGCTTACCTTTTTATAAAGAAGGTCTATGAGCGTTCCGCGCCCCGCCTTTTTTATGTCGGCAGAAGTGTCGAGCGTAATTCCTCTTTCTTTAATTTGCTCCAAAATCTTTTCTTTAGTATCGCAAACGTAAATGTCGATTCCGCAATCCTTAAAAATCAAATCGCGAAACGAAATGCGCGCCCATTCGCCCTCAAAATCTATCTTTATGCCGTCGTATTCTATCTGCAAACTTCCTTTGATTTCGCTTAACAAATGCTTCATCAACTTTTCGGTGAAGTTCATATTGTCCTGATAATTCCAGTATGCGGCATAATATTCAAGCAGCGTAAAATCCGGCAAGTGCGACGCGTCAACGCCCTCGTTTCTGAAGCTTCTCGCAAATTCATACACTCGCTCAAAGCCGCCTGCAATCGCTCTTTTAAGATAGGTTTCGGGCGCAATTCGCAAAAACGCGTCGATGTCAAGCGCGTTGTTGTGCGTTATATACGGGCGCGCCAAAGCTCCGCAGGCGTGGTTTGTCAAAACGGGCGTGTCTATCTCTTGGAAGTCGTGGTCATTAAGGAAGTCCCGAATTACGCGAATCACTTTTGTGCGCGTCTTAAAGCGGTCAAAGGCGCCCGAGTCCGAAATCAATTCCAAGTATCTTTTGCGAAGACGAATTTCATCGTCGCTTATTCCGTGGAATTTTTCGGGAAGATTGCGCAAGGTTTTTGAGAGGAATTTCCAGTTTTGTACGTCAATGGTTTTTTCGCCTGTTTTTGTCGTGATGAGTTTTCCCGTTATTCCTATAAAATCGCCTATGTCCACCACTTCCTTAAAATATGCAAAATCATCTTGGAGCGCGTCTTTTTGAAGCGCAAACTGAATTTTTCCGTGAAAGCCGAATATGTGTCCAAACGCCAATTTTCCAAAATATCTGGTAGCGACAACCCGTCCTGCAAGCGTTATGTTTTCCGCGCCTTCGGGTAAATTTAACGCTTCGGCTATCGTATGGGTCGTTTCAAATCTTTCGACGTATGGAATGTCGCCTCGCTCTTTGATTTTGGCGATTTTATCGTATCTGACCTGCATTTGCTCGTTAAAATCTTTTTTGCTCATAATAATTTGCCCTTATTTCACCTTGTCGATTTTTGTTATTATTTGTTCGGTTATTTCTTTGATACCGCCTGTTCCGTTAATTGAAATTACTTTGTCCGCTTCCTTATAATAATCAATTACGGGAAGCGTTTTTGCATTGTATTCGGTAAAGCGATTCCTTATAACTTCGGGCGTGTCGTCTTTTCTGCCCTCGATTTCAGCCCTTTTCAAAAGTCGCGCGACAAGTTCTTCCTCAGGCACTTCAAGCGAAATAAGCGCGGTAATCTCCGTGTTCAGTTTGCTCATCATTTCCGTAAGAGCGCGGCATTGTCCGACTGTACGCGGAAATCCGTCGAATAAAAACCCTTTGTAGTTTGTCCTATTTTTCTCTATATGGCTTTCTATAAGCTGAACAACAATGTCGTCACTTAAAAGACCGCCCGCTTCTACAATGCTTTTTGCCCGCAAGCCCGTCGGACTTTCGGCTTTTATTTCGGCTCTGATGATGTCGCCGGTGGAAATGTGTCCCAGATTATACTTTTCGGTAATAAATGCCGCCTGAGTGCCTTTTCCTGCTCCGGGCGCTCCAAACAGAACGATATTTAGCATAAACAAACCCTTTCGTTAAAAAAATCATATAAAAAATACAATTTTGCCGCTCGTTAAAAGTGAAAATAACGAAAAAAACATAAAAAATACAGGAAATACGGGAATTTAAGAAAAAATTCCGATTTGTCTCTTGGGCAAATTATATTTTTACTGCCGATAACGAACACAGAGTTTATCAAGTAAAATTATTAAAGACAGGAAATGCGTATGAACAGATTATTGTTTGTAGATACTTCCCCTAAGAATCTCGCGGCTTACAGTATGTTGTTTGCCGATTCGAATGATTGGGAGTGCCGCTTTGCCGATTGCATAAAGGCGTCTTTCGATGAATTGTCAAAAGATGAGTTCAGTATGGTTGTGTGCGACATAAAAATGCCGGTGCTTAACGGAGTTCCGCTTTTAGAAACCGTGGCGCAGATGTACCCGCACATAATTCGGGTGGTTCTGGTGCCGAGTTTAAGTACTGATTATCCGAAGCATTTAGTGAAATATGCGCACAGGGTGCTTGTCCGTCCCGAAAGCAGCGAGAGTCTCGAAGATGTTTTGCTTAGAATTTATGACTTGTACAAGACCATTATGCGCCCGCAAGCAATTAAGTATATAGAGGGTATCGAAACTATTCCGTCGCTTCCCAAAGTTTACAGCGACCTTATAGCCGAACTCGAAAGCCCGTCGCCGTCGGTGAAAAAGGCGGCTTCTCTGATTTCTGCGGACATCGGTATGAGCGCTTCAATCCTTAAAATGGTAAACTCCGCATATTTCGGACTTTCGCAGAGAATTGCCTCGCCCGAATTTGCGGTTTCGCTTTTGGGTTTGGATATTGTTCAGGGACTTGTTTTGACGGCGCACCTTTTCACTTCGTTTTCTAATGCCGAAGCAAAACTTTTGCACTTGGAAAAAATAGTTGACCATTGTCTCATTACGGGTTTTTTGGCGAAAGAAATCGCAATACACGAAAATTTACCTACCGCCAAATCCGATATATATATAGCGGGAATTTTGCACGACATAGGAAAATTGATTTTCGTTTCGCATTCTCCCAAACTTTACAGGCAAGTAATAGACACGGCGACAATTAAAAAAATACCGCTTTACGAGGCGGAAGAAGAAATGTTCGGAGTGACCCACGCGGAAGTCGGAGCGTATCTTTTGGGACAATGGGGACTTTCCGAATTGATTATAGAACTTATCGCCTATCATCACGGCGGCATAGCTCCAAAACATTTGTCAATGGAATCGAGCATTATTAAAGCGGCGAACATTTTTGCCAGAGAGGTGCTTCCCGTCGATGAACTCGGCGAATACGACGTACCCGCGGATAGAATATTTGCAAGCAGCCAGCTTATGACTGCCAAAAGAGACGAGTGGTTTGCCGTTGCAATGAAAGCAATAACCGAATCCTCAATGAAAATATAAGCAGGAGAGAACAAATGACGCTTCTTGAGCAATTGAAGAAATTTACAACCATAGTCGAAGATACGGGCGATATTGATACGATAAAAAAACACAAGCCGCAGGACGCTACGACAAACCCGTCGCTTCTTTTGCAGGCGGCGAAACTTCCTCAGTATAAACATCTTATCGACGACGCGCTGAAAACGCCGAAAGACAAGGGCGATAATTTGCTTGACGAAATGCGCCCGATTCTTGAAAAATTGGCGGTAAATTTTGCAAAAGAGATTTTGGCGGTAGTTCCGGGACGTTGCTCGGTAGAAATTGACCCGACTTTTTCGTTTGATACGGAAAACACGATTCTTTCGGCGAGGCGGATAATTTCGCTTTTCGAAGAAGACAAAATCTCGCGCTCGCGCGTACTTATTAAGATTGCGGCGACTTGGGAGGGAATAAAAGCAGCGGAAATCCTCGAAAAAGAACAAATTCATTGTAATTTAACTTTGCTTTTCAGTTTTGCTCAAGCAGTCGCTTGCGGCGAGGCGGGCGTAAAACTGATTTCGCCGTTTGTCGGACGGATTTTGGATTGGTATAAGAAAAACGAAAGTCCCGACGGCTATCCCGCCGAAAAAGATCCCGGAGTGCTTTCCGTCAGTAAAATATACAATTACTACAAAAAATTCGACGTTAAAACCGAGATAATGGGTGCAAGTTTCAGAAATACCGGCGAAATAATCGAACTTGCAGGCTGCGATTTGCTTACGATAGCACCCAATTTCATAGAAGACTTGTCGAACACCGAGGGAACTTTAACGCCAAAACTTTCCGTTCAAAAGGCAAAGGAAACGCCGCTTGAAAAAATCGCCCTCGACGAAAAAACTTTTCGTTGGCTTCACAACGAAGACGCGATGGCTACCGAAAAACTTGCCGAGGGTATCAGGAAATTCACTGTTGATTTGACTGCTTTGGCGCAGTTTTTGAGTAAATGAGAAAAAATTAAAGTATAGGAGTTTTTATGAAAAAATTGTTGGTTTTCTTGTCGATTTTATTGCTTTTGGCGTGTTCTTCCGTTCCGAAAGAAATAAGCATCGTTCAGAACGGTAATTTTGACGAATTTGACTTTACCGTCAAACAAATGGTTATGGCAAATTGGGAAAACCCGCTTTGGAGAGTAGTCGATGAAACCGTAATCGTGTCGGGCGAATTGGAAAACGAGGGCGAGCGAACAAATTACGCTTTGGAATTTTCCGTCGATAAAGCGCAAAACACCTTTGAATTTCAGCGTTTGTTCATAGACGGCGAAGAAGCCGACGACTTCTCAACGATGATGATTATCACCATTATGGCTTTGACTACGGCGATATCGCAAGACGTAAGTTTGCCCGAATAGGAGACGCAGTGAAACTCTCGGCGGCGGTTTTTGTTTGGGTTTTCTTGGCTTTATCGACGGCGCAAGGCGCGGCAACAGCGGGCTTTGACTTCTTAAATATTCCTGTTTCCGCGCGTACCGCAGGCGGCACGGTGTCGTTAATCGGCGAAAAAGACAACAATCTGCCTTTCGGCACAAACCCTGCAATGCTTGCGGGAATTAACAGACCTGCATTTTCAATAGATTTTACACCCGTTATTATGGATATATACAGAGGCGCGTTTTCCGCGGCGTTTCCGCTCAAAAACGACTTTGTCCTTTCACCCTCGATTTCGTATGTAAATTTCGGAACTATCGACCCCGTCGATGAAAACGGCGACGAAATAAGCGCTTACATTTCGCCTTTTTCGCTCAGTGTAGAAACGGCTTTGGCTAAAAATTTCTACGAAAGATTGAACGTCGGCGTTCGTCTTAAATTTATTCACGAGCAAATTTCACAAAGTATGCCCGGACATTGGGACGCTTACTTTTCGGGCGGCGTTGCAATGGACGCCGGAATTTACGCTCAGCGCAACTTTTTTCGCTATTCCGCAGGTTTCAGAAACATAGGTTTTGCTTACGACAATTACGACAGTGAAAATATTGACCTGCGAATGCCCGCCTCATCGTTTGTCGGCATCGGCGTTATCATAGAAGCCGAAGCCAAACTAGCTTGGTATTTGGAAGCGGAACAATTTTTTTACGACGATATGTTTTTTCGCACAGGTTTTGAATTTCCCGTCCACCGCGACGTCTTAATTTTGCGAACGGGAACAGCCTTTACCCCCGACGATGTGCGCCACGTTTTTAACGCTTTCAGAGGACAAACTACGCGCGCTTGGGAATATTCGAGCCAAACTTGGCTTTTGGCATCGGTCGGAGCGACAATAAACGCAAGAATCGCAAAAAATTTACTCTCGCTCGACATCGCCTGCCAATTCCGCAAAGACGGCTTGAAACCAAGCTTCCTGTTTTCCGGAACAATGTATTTTTGAGGATAATTCAATCTTTTTTTACCATTAATTTGAAAGAAAATCCTCCACGCCCCAAC
>Ga0123353_10013389_pt1:0-10000 | contig 11746 bp, 8 predicted proteins | sample TergutLab28metaG_3_FD_92763 | JGI IMG/M metagenome (GOLD analysis project Ga0123353, IMG submission 92763) | Labiotermes labralis P3 segment gut microbial communities from Petit-Saut dam, French Guiana - Lab288 P3 | ecosystem: Host-associated > Arthropoda: Insects > Digestive system >... | reverse complement strand
CCTTTAATCTTTCCCTGAGATACGCTGACTATTTAATTAACATTACATATGTTAAAGATTAAGTACCTCGATGGTTTTGTGCTTATCGTGGAACGTTTGTAGGTACTTAAGCTATTAGGATGTTTCCCACTTTATGGCTGTCGAAGATACGTACCGTTTTGACAGAGGTTTCACCTTGGACGTTGTCATGATTCACTTTAATCCATTCCCCTCCTTCACGCTTTATTTATTTAGTTTCATACTAATATTACCTCTCCATGTAGGCCACCACTTATGCGTAAGTTTCCAAAGTCGTTTCCGCTTTGAAGATTATTTGCCGCGTCTTTTGTATGCAATTTACTTCTACCGTGCGTGCCACTTGTGTGTATTTCTTCCTAGACTCCGTACATTGTTAGGCGAAAGGATTGATATAGATTTGAAGCCATTGTTATTCAATTTTATATATTTTTCTCAGTACCATATTTTCAAAACATCTTGAATTCATATTCTTTCCTTAAATCTAGAAATGGTGGCTGAAACTCCCTCAGCAGTGTAGTACTTACTGTGTGTTGAATATTGTGTGGAATATAAGTTGCAGATTTTGAGTGTGTTAAGTTCAAAACCTGACGTTCATTCTGTACGGCCTTGGTGCTGACTGTTCATAAACGCTGAATGGAGAATAAAAAGGCGGGCATTTCGCCAGAGATGGTTTTGCAGCTAGTGACTGATCATATGATGAGAAGAGATAGTCATATTAATTAGTTGATGTGGATTGAACGCTGTTGCATTTCCGACGCATTTTGTTTTACGCAGAACTGAAATGTCGCTATCACACAGAACTGCTAGGCCTAGTGTAGGCCTTTGCCTGCTAGTGCAGCAGTAGTCTTTTAGGACGATTGGTAGGAGACTGATTTTCTTTTGCGATTCATACTAGTGAACGTCCTTGTAATAACAAACCTGAATATTCAGCAACCCTGATAGCAAATCCTGTTATGGACAAGATTCTGAGCCAGTTCCATTCTTCACAGCTCACAGCCTAGCATTCGGTTCTTCAACTCTGAATGAACAGTGTTTGTTTCCAAGACTTTGTATTGTAATTTTGTGGGCCAGAGTTTTATTACCACATTCACATAAGCGTTAACATTTCAACATTCGAAATCTTGTGTTACCGTCTAAATTTAATATAAATGGAACTTTATACTCTTTCGTAAGGAACTTGGAATGGAGGTGGTTGTGACTCGGTTATTTACTTCAAATGGTTTGGGAGAACTAATGAAAAATCGTGACAGACTGTAGAATAAGTGCCCTGGTAATCGAATCCCAGAAGTTTAGAGGATGGATAACATTAAGGATTTTTACAACAACATTTATTAAACAAAGGTGAAGTTGTCCCTGTGCACGGAATGAAGGCGAGTGGGGGGGAGTGGAAGTTGTAATAGACCGAATCCGTGGGTAGAGTAGATACATAATGCTAATTGATAGGTCAACTGACCGTACCTGCATAGGAGCCTCTCACAGCACGAGTCAGGATTGATACCTGCCCTGTTAGGTACGTATTTTAGAAACAATTGACTATCTTCCGCAGTAAGCTGTGAACGTATTGCGGATGGGGAGCAGTACGTGAGTAGCAATGCAGATTGGATTGAAACCTGGCCCCAAGTCACTGCGGCAAGCGACTGTTGTTTTGACAAAGTTACAACTTGATGTACAAAACTTATACGAACCGAGCAGGGTGTGACCACCAATTAAGTCTAACGATGTGGGACAAGGGTTTTTAGACCCGGAAGCGCGGGAGGGAGGTGGTAAAAATTCTTTGCCCAGAGATCTGAGGAGTGCGGTCACCCGGCTATTACTCTTCCCACCGTAGTAGGCGTGCATTATTAATGTAAGGAGTGATTCCTCTTATATAGAAATCCGAAGAAAAAATACAGTGACGTGAACGTTTCGCGCAAGAATATCATCCCCGAGATGTCGGCGACTGGGGAGTTCCACACGATGGTAGACTCACGCTGCATTAATTATAATTCTTAAATAATCTATGTATGTTGTTGTACAGGCACCTGTACACCACTAGGTAATAAATTAGACATTTATTAGTCCATAATCCAATTCCCAGCAAGAGACTATTATTGAAGCGGAGCCCCAACATCCCCAGCTTCGAAGGAACTGGATTCGCCAACATACAGACCCTAATTTGAGCAACGCCGAGCAGTCTCGGGCTACGGTTCGAATTGCGTACTCAGTGGTAACCTTACACAAACAAGATGCGGTGCACCTGGGCCGTAACGGGGAGATGCGGTTCAAGGTGTATAGCTCCATTCGATCATAACATCACCTTTAGAAGTAGGCGAGTGGTCAGCCGCTTTACCTCGGGGTAAAGAGCGATCGGTGCGCATTGTATAGGAGGTTGGGTGGGCCGCAAAGACCTTCTGGACGACCTGGAGAAGAGAAAATTCTGTTGCCTCTCCTGGAAGTCGAACCACGGTTCCTTGGTTGTGTAGCCCGCGACAGTGTCACTGTATCGACTACAACGTCCCGCCTCCAAATATAAAACATAACAGTCGTCAACATGAAAGTCGTATGGACAAAGACGTTGTTGTATTTGTGAACTGTATCTGTTGTGAATAGTTGCTGATATTTTAAATGTATAATAATTTTATTTTCGACGGTATACAATGATTCTTTATTGATACACATTTTATTATGGACTGACGGTTGTAAAGAATCATATTATGCTTAAGTAGGTGCACAAGTTACGAGTGTTGAGAGGTATGACTCCTCACGTTCTTTACCTCGGTGCTGGGTAATTGTGAGTGGTTAGCTTCAGTCTTTTGCAAATTCTTCTTTCTGGAGAGAGTCTTGGGTGCTCATTCGATGGTAGGCTCGGTGGTTCCAAGGGTCAGTCTGCGTGTGGTGGCGGGGATAAAATACTAGCTCCTCGCGGTGATGCGAAGCATGTTTGCGCAGCTGTAGTCAGCCACTTTTCTTGACCGAGCTGCTCCGGCGAATTTGTAATATAGATCTCTCGTAAATTATACATCAACATAACTATGCGGTGTCATATTTGGAATAGGGGCGTTGGTGGTAGAATCTTCCTTCCTGAAACTACATGGGCGGCATAGAGACTGCTGTGGGAAGTTCAAATGTTGGCCCGAGGATCAGCAACGCTGACTGATATTTGCTTTCCGCTGGCTTTTTTTTGGTGTATGCTGGTTTAGTAGTATATCATAGGCAACGACTACTCCATACCACATAGTTTTGATGTTATGCACGAATAAGAGCATTTGATGTTGCATAGCCTAAATCAGTTATGAAGCGCAGTTTAATAAAGTTATTTGATCGGAGGTAATTTTATGACAGTTTGGCTGAAAAACATAAATCTGGCGATGGAGGGACGAATGTTGTAACAGAGGCACAGATCATTCGCGAATGTAGGCCTGCGTGCAAAGTAGTGGCACGGCCATGAAAATGCACGTGATAATTTGACATTACCAGTTACACAGTTCCGTGCCACAGTAAATCGTACGTAATGTCTACCCCTAAGTCAGAGGCGTGCATTCCACTGCTCTTTATTGCTGTTGTCTGGTGGTGGGTGCTTCATATGCAAGTGAGTCAGTCGGTGACTGGAAGTGAGCCAGCCGACAGACATCCTGCTTGGACTAATTATGGTACAAACTGTAATTTGTTATTAACTGATACCAGAACTTAATCTGTATCTCCTATTTTATGTACGTAAAGAAATATGCCGATAGTGAGACTCGAACCAAGTTTGTTTCCAAAGGCTACTGCTAGCACGCGTTCAACTGCCTGGGCTACGCCTACTGACAGTAAGAACGGAACGGTCCGGTCGACTCATCCATCCCTAGCAGCACTACTAGCTAGCCTCACGCCTGGGAAAGTTAATGAAGTTTAATTAATGCTTTAATTTCAAATTAAGCAAATGTATTGTTGTCTTCGGTTAATATATACGCGGTGTGATTGATTTTAATGAATGGAAGACAGAGAAACGCAACGATTGCGCAAATATGGGGAAAGTAAAACGACTCGAATTATGGTGGCAACTGTACGTCACGTGACTTCCAGTTCGGGACTTAGAAAATTTCAGGCCGATGGATTTTTGTTCGACTGAGTGTACGTATAACATGTTTGTATACGAAACTAGGACCTGTAGATAGAAGTTGCTTGCTCCTTGGAAGGGGGTGGGGGGGGGGGAGAATACTAACTGATATTAAACATTTTGATATTTCTTTGCGTAAAATGGAGGCATCATGAGAAGGATGTTTATATCTGTTTGTTCTTCACAACTACGTAACCGAGTTCATTAAAATTTGCTGTCGGACGTTTACATTAACAGTTGTATGTCGTAGTGTTACTTGTCTTCAGTCGTTTCATTGTAACCCGTACTTTACTGAACGTATGAGAAACCTTTCTTCATATCCAGTCAGCTGCGGAACATAAAACTTAGATCTTCTGAGATACCAACGATTGGGAGGTGTCTTCTGCTACTATCTATAGAGTAGATACCTTTGGAATCGTTGGTACTTATCGAAGTATTCGGCATCACATTTGGACAGCAGCCCTTTGTTTGCTTTGTTTCACTGCCATGACAGTAACTATACCCCAAATTCCAGTTTTGTATTTATTAAGAAAACACCAAACATGTGTTCATGGACCTCGTGAAATATCTGCTAAATTATCATGCTTCTTAGGGTTGTTCAGAAACGAGATTTTTTTCTCATGATAATTAGCAGGAATGATTTACCGGTTTTAAATTGCCGGGAACAGTCGCCTTTATTTGACAGTACGTACGCAGTAAGTTACTTGGTTTGGAATTCGCACGGGGTTTTATATATCCATTCGATCGTGAACGGGGCCGCGATGAAAAGAAAAGTGACTGATAAGCGGCTAGCGTGACAAAATGGATATGTAATATGCGAATGTCATACAATTGGGCTGGATTTTGTATAGTGACCTTCATTCAGGTTATACCGGTGTGAGAAGTTCTGACGGCCTTGGCTTAATTTATGAGGAATATGTAATTATTTGTGTCATTCTTACTGCGAGGACTGTTTGCTATGCCTTGTGTAATAATTGCCTAAAATTTTTCTTAAAAATTAAAAAAAAGTGGAAGGCAGTCCACACATATATCATAGCGACTACATGCAAGGTGTACAGTGTTCGTATACGTACCTAGTGGTGCCTCTCAACCCAAGCTACCACTGCTGCGATGTTAGCCTCGCTGGCGCTGTCCTGATACATGCTGGGGTCACACGCAACTGCTTGTACCACGTCTGCGGTTTTATGAGCGCCAGTGCTAGACGCTCTAAGACGCACTTTGTTATGTAACACACAGTTTTGTGTTACGTATGTCTTATCTATTATGGACCTTAAGGGCTCTATATGACTGCTACCACGCAATTTAGTAGCGATGTGTTCATACCTGCTGGGGTCTCTTGGACGCCAGGTGCCTTTTCGGCTATGTAACTCGTAGACCAACGTACTGTGTTCTTTTAGATCCCTTGTGTCAACTTCCACACATTGTTTTTAGTGAAATATTTGTATGCATCTCGAAGCCCCCTACTTGCCTTCAGCATCTGTCTTTGTATGGAAGTATTTATAGTAGCACTTGCCTGTGTTCACGCGTCTTTTCACATGTTGCAAATCCTACGCGCAGGCTGCTTCAGACTGTACGTTACCTGAACCAAACAGTTGAGTGATATGTGTGTCCTGAGTGGGCCCACACTGCTGCCCATTCCTTAAACGAGGTACTTAACTGTTACTGCGATTTTTCAGACCCCACACGACTACTTTCACGCATTTTTAGCGATGTACAGTCGCAACCCCGATGTAGCGCCACCCTCACTGACTGGCCATGAAGGTCGTTGCACAGAAATTCCCGGTTGTACCGCATTTCGATGCATCGCCACCGTCGGAAATTTCGGTAAACAGTGGCACTGAGCCGGGGTTTGAATTTACTGTATTGACTGCTCACAAGTTGTGAAACTTTGGGCTGAATCACGAACAGCAACACTGACCTGAGTTGCTGCTTGGACTGACGATATTGTTGAGGCAGGACCGGGACAGGATGGCGTCTGCCTCTAGATATCGTGCAGTGTCTGCCGCAGTGGAATGCGGTACTGACAGCGGTTGTTGCTGTGTGCATTAAAAATCAGTACACTGTGAGAAAGAGCGTAATAAGCGAAACGAGTGCTTAAGAAGGACGTGCTTGTCAAGACGTGCAGTCAAAACCCAAAAGGCCTCATAAAGTATTCACAAAAAGCAAATTTTGGGCTCCGGGTCTGTCCTTCGTGATGGTAGTGGTGAGACGAAAACATGTTTGTGTGTTCAGTGTTTCAAACGTGCAAAGAGTGATTTGTGCAAATTTTATAAGTACGTTTACGATATGTGTACACAGCCATCACATCCCAGCTACAATGTACATTTTACAACGTACAGTGCTCCTCGTTGTCATCAAGTCGAGTTCACACGACCATAAGTTTGTTGTTTGACGTCCAGAAACGCGGCTTGAATAATTGTCGACTTTCTTTTGTCGTATGCAGTTCAGTAATTATAAGCTAGCAACATGGTAATTATGTTACTCTCTCCTCCACATTGAAAGGTTACACTGCCTATGTTGTTGTTATTGGTGGCAGCAGGTTAATTTGAGTGGAATGTATGGTGATATGTAGTGGCAAAATATGCTTATATTTGGTTTTGGATCTTTTAGGCCGGGAAATGGGGTAGGCTCATGGTCAAGTATGGGCAGAATTACAAGGTCTGTGTTATTAATAATAAAAGATAGGCAATATACATATAAAGGTAACATGGAGACGCATTCTTGCAACCATTGTTGCTGTGGAAAATCAATTATTACATATTCTGATTGTGTGTTTAGCCGTAGGTATCCAGCACGCAATGCGCACGCGCCGTATTGTCATCTATGGCCATCCCGCTCTACATTATTTTTCCACATCTCATAAACGGCACGATTTTCGAGAGAAAAAAAAAAGAAAAGAAGTTACTGAACACAGAATGCGTATTCTGATTTCCTCACAACTTTTGTCTGAAACGTTTCTCATTCTAAGAAGAATTGAGCGAGATATGACCAAAAATGAATATTGGTCTTCGTGTAAGGTACCCGTTATTCTTGACCGATTTTAATGACACTTGAACTTTCTCGACAATACTTCGAAGAATACTATTAGCAAACTTCATGAAAATACGTCCAGTGGGAGCCGAGTTGTTCCATGAGGACGGACGGACAGACATGACGAAGTTAATAGTCGCTTTTCGCATTTAGCGCCAAACGCGCCTAAAAATATTTGTAAGCCTTATATGCTAAAATGAAAGCGACCCTTGTATGAGGCAAATATTTTATTTTGTGGCTTTGTGAATTCTCCCTCTAGTTATGTAATTGGAACAGAAATATCTTATGTGTAGTTGTGTTACGCTAGTGCAGTCTTTCTGTAGCATTCCTCGGAGCAACATTTTAATTTACCTTTCTTCTCATGAATACTCGGTACTTTAAATGCACTTGTTAATGTTGGCAGAAGGTTACTAGCCCCAGGGTACCTTAACAAACCGTGTGCTAACTATAGTTTACCTCTTTTTTTAGCAGGACTATAATTTTTATGCGCATTGTAAACGAAGTACATAAATTTCAGTGCGTAGTGGGATGTCTTATCATGTATGTGTGTCCACACGAATATTTCACTCTTAAGGGAATTTTAATGAATTCCGGTATTGGAAGTTTGCAGTGAAATGTATTGGCCTGTTTTAATTTTTGTCACTCTCGGTTCATTGTAACCAGTATTTTATAGTAAGGCGAAATAGGACTGTTATTATCTGACAAGATAGGAAATTCCCGCGCAATTAAACACTTCTGGCGCGTTGGCGAAACCGTGGCTACCAAGCAGAACAGTGGTAGCCTTTGCAACCAAGATAACCGTGATAGTAACGGTGACAATATAAACATTGGTAATATTGGTAACCAGGGTGACAAAAAATCAGTGGTAACGATAGTAACCAAAGTAGTCAAACATACGTGGGTTACCATATGAAGTGCTTGTTACTTTTGTGAAATTTTAACCATAATTGGAGTGTGTTGACAAATTTAGTAAAAATCCGCGACACAAATTTTTACCCAAATCCGCGGGGTAGGATTCGAGTTGTTTCGTGCGGACAGACGGACGGAAATGACGGGAACTAACAGTCGATTTTCGCAATTGTTGATCGAGCGCTTCTGTACACGGCTTATCGTGTAGAGAATTTGTGCATAATATTACGTGTTGATGTCGTTAAGATTCAGACCTCTTATTAGGAACTTTCTTTTGTGGTTAGGGTATATATTTAACAAAATGCAAAGGAGAGTAATTTCTGGTAGCGTGGTGCGATTTGCGTATTATTAGTTTTTCAGAAATATGTTTCTGTGTAATCTGAGCATCAAGGTCAGTGAGACTTGAAGTATTGCAAGGAGTGTATTGGGAGATGCACGTACCGACTGTGTTTGTTTAGACTGTTCTACTCGTATTATCGAAAATATCTAATTCGTCTTTGTCGTTTTTGTCATTCGGTCTCTCCCGTATCGAACTGCACGTTATTTTCTGAATTTACTTCCCAAGACCCCAGTTTCGGAGGGATAAAAAAAATGCATACAGAAATTTAATCGGAGAACGTGAAGGGAAGATGCACCTATGCTACAATGGGAGGATGCAGTGAAGTGGACTCGTAAGGAGTAGAATATGGATTGAATTCGATTGTCTTATGGCGGCTGTTGTGTACACCTTCAGTGGACCCCGAGGTTGCAGTATATTGTTCACAGCAACCGCCGCCTGGACCTCACGTTAGGTATAAGGATCTGTTTCAAATCGTCACATCCATGTTTTTGACACTCATTCACAAAACCAGACATTTATCGCTGACAGGACTGTATGACAACATAGGGGTAGCTGCCTGTACACGTAGAAAACTCGTATCAGTAAACATCAGTTAAAAACAAAACAATCTGTGCACCCAATTATAATTTCGGATTAATTGCAGCAACATATCCGTTCCAGTAGATTACTGGTATAGCTGGCATGTGTACTAGATGAATATCGCAGCTAAACTTCCTCCAGATGTTAAGAGATATTAAAGGTTCGGCAAGCTAACGAGATTAAGCGGAACACGGAATCGAGGAAGTGTAAAATCGATATACCTTGCGTTTCAGGTTGGAAACAAATTGCGTGAGCGGATATGGTAAGTTACATTTCTGAAATTCGATCGTTTTAATAATAAACGTGTCACTGGGTTAAATTGTATATTATTTCAACACTGCGTAATTTAGTTTTCTGTGCTGTGCGTGACTTCATAATGTTTGACTGCGGTGTGTGAGGCCGCTGGGAATGGGGTAACGATCGCTACGTGTCAGGCTAAAGTACCTGCTTAAATTTGAATGAGATTGTATTTTATGGTTGCCGATTAAGTGACTTTATTTTGTCGGTCTGTAGGCTATATGGTCACGTTCAGTCCAGAGATCGCAATATTAGGTTCGACCGCCCGAAGACATGAAAAAAAGGAACGGGGCTGTTTGTGGTGGCTGTTACTTGAGTTTTGTAGCTTGGTTTAAGAAGTTTTAAAATAATGGACTGTAGATGTGCGAAAACGTGCATTAAGAAATTGTGCCACAGTACGGTTGTGAAGAATGACGCCCATCAAACGCGGATTGAAGATACACCCGAGCAGAATGCGAGGGACGTTGGAGTGAATGAAGCCTGTATTGGAAGAAGAAGAAGAAGAAGAAGAAGAAGAAGAAGAGTAAGTAGTAGAAGAAGAAGAAGAGGGAGAAGAAGAAGAAGAAGAAGAGTAAGTAGTAGAAGAAGAAGAAGAGGGAGAAGAAGAAGGAGGAGGAGGCGAAGGAGGAGAAACTGAGGTTTCAAGTTTTTTACTCTGATATAAATGTGGACGGCGGTCTTTTGAGTTACGACTCCGTGTAGTCTGGTAGTTGACTATCGAGGTTGTAGGAGAAACCTGCTGCTTTTGT
>Ga0123353_10013388_pt1 | contig 11747 bp, 8 predicted proteins | sample TergutLab28metaG_3_FD_92763 | JGI IMG/M metagenome (GOLD analysis project Ga0123353, IMG submission 92763) | Labiotermes labralis P3 segment gut microbial communities from Petit-Saut dam, French Guiana - Lab288 P3 | ecosystem: Host-associated > Arthropoda: Insects > Digestive system > Gut ... | reverse complement strand
GGACGCTTGTGAGTGCGGTAATGAACCTTCGGGTTCCGTGAAATGCGGGGAATTTCTTGACTAGCTGCAAACCAGTTAGCTTCTCAAGAAGGACTCTGCACCATGAAGTAAGTAAGGACTGTAAAGACAGTGGCTGGTTAAGGTCGGAACAACTGAGGGGCTTCGAAGATTTATGACTTAACCCCTTAACATACCACTATTGAACCTGAAAATGTATTTTCAGTAGCAATGTGACGTCATGTTACAAGTCCGTTTTTGTTTTCCATAACTTTATAATTTTACAGTACCACCGAGTGACAAGCTGTAATAAGTGTGTTTTGTCCAGTATCTGCGCGTGTTTCTTACGGGGTACCATACAGATAAGTTACAGTGGACAGTGGTGAGTCCCGATCCGGATGTCAGGTCCACTGCTTTCCAATTACCCTTGCGGCAGACCTGATCTCCGGATCAGGATTCGCCACTGACACTGAAGTGATTTATCGGTTCAAAATGTATCCCACTATCGCCATGGTGTCCCAGTTTTCTAAATATTTTAGTGAAAGATGCGTCTTTTGTAAACACGTCGGCTGTGTGTGCCATCTTAGAAGGTTATTATCAAATGGGGTGACTTGAATTGGTCATGCTAGTTATATTGCACTTCAAGCAAATGGGTTGGCCATTAAGCATATTATTGATGTCTTTAATTAAATAAGTGGTATTGTGTTTGTAATGATCTACTGTCTTATTTTTGGAAGTGTAATTGTGGTGTACTGTTTCTTGTCTTCTTGCTCTGTGTCAGTCGCGTTACAGTTGAGTCAGTCCATCGATCAGGCAGTTCCTAGTACAAGTTTTGTAGCCATTTCAGGAAACTGTAACAACCTTTGGACAGCTACACTTTCTATACCCATGCTTCTGATTTGGAACTTTGCACAAACAGATCAATATATGTTCAGCATTATGCACTGTCGTTTCCTTCTGTGGGTCCATTCCGGCTGTTTGTGACGGACGTAATATTGCCGATGCATTAAGTTGACCACGTACCTCCATGTGGTATCAGTGTTAATGGTGTGTCGACCTATCCCTTTACTTCCCCCCCCCCCCCCACGTCTTCGTAGAGTGGTGTTTTTTTTAAACACAAGGAAAACTGAAGTAATTACGTCTTGTTCCCACATTCTTATCAGAATTCCTTGATAATGTTCAAGGTGTAATACGTGTTATTTTTTGTCCTTTTTGTTTTTAAGACACACTGTAGGCCTCAGTGCACTGACTTGGTTTCCGTTTTTCCCATTAACTCTATAGAGAACATTAATTATTTTGACAGAAAATGGATACAGTTTTGTATGGGCAGGAATCTAACAAACAAGTAACAAGTATCTGTAACCTTTTAAGAAAACATTGATGGGAATTGATGAAAATAGGTATTAACATCTCACCGTACGCTGTAGAAGGAAAGTGAGTTGGATGCACGATTCATAAAGCATTCTTTATTGTTACATAGATTGCAACGCCTAGAGTTAACAGTTATTTTACTCGTATTTCATATTTTGAAAACCTGAAGTCTTAAATTTGCCAGATGTAACCATAAAGACGTGCATCGTCGCGACGTATGTGATTGATGAGTTACTATAAAATATAGGTATGTGTATGATTGTTTTTACACTCAGTTTCTCGTGCTTCCCTCCAGTGATTCGGTAATTAACCGTCATCTTTCCGGAAACCAAAGAAGACTTTCACTCAGATGCCATGATATTTGACAGCCCACAAAATGATGCCTTAAAAGTTGCTTAGTTTTCGAAGGTGTATTACCGTATAGGCTACTATATAAGGATGCTGTGTTAAGCGGCGGTAGGTTCGCTTTCCCCTTGCGTGTCTGCGCTTCCACAATGTTATTACTAACTCCCTGAGCAGTGTCCTTCTTGACAAGCTAATACGTCCTGAGATAGTCAACAAATTCCCCTCATGTTATGGAACCCGGAGGTTCATTATCGCATTAGCAAGAGCCCGCCAGCTGTTCCTGGCCTAAGCCAGATCAATTGAGTCCATGCCCACCATTTCACTTAATTTAATATTATCCTCCCATTTACGCGTAGGTCTTCCGAGTGGCCTCTTTCCCTCAGATTTACCGAGCAAAACCCTGTATCCACCTCTCTTCTCTCCCATGTTATCCACATACCCCGCCCATCTCGTGCTTCTTGATTTGATCACCCGAATAGTACTGAGCGAGGAGTACAGATCATGAAGGCCCTCATTTTGCAGTCTTCTCCACTCGGCTATTACCTCATCTCGCTTAGGCTCATATATCCCCCCTCAGCACTCTATTCTCGAATAACCTTAACGTACGTTCCTCTCTGAATGTTAGAGACCAAGTTTTACAATCGTATAAAACATGGAAAATTATAGTTATGTATATTTTAATTGTTACATCTTCGGATAGCAAAATTCTTGACCGAATGGAAACAGGCATTTCTTGAGTTCAGTCTGCTCTTGATTACTTCATGAATGCACTTTTGATTTGTTAGGGTTGTACCCAAATCTTTAATCTGTTCCACACTTTCGAAGGATTTGTTACTTACCTTTACATTGTGATTCTGTCCTGCATTGTGATTACAGAACATTGACAGATCCTTTGTTTTATCCTTACTAACAACTAATAAATGCTCTTTTTTTTTTTGCGATGTTGTGACTGCTTGTTGGAAATTAAGAAATACACCATCATGGCGGTTTCTGATTCCATGATGTTCATACCACGTTTCCTGAATATCAGTCAGTTTGGCGAAATCTTCCCACGTTCTTTCTTTCCAGACTCTGTACCCAGAGTCTTGTCATGGATGTGTCCAACGTTTGTGGAGTCGGAAAAGCCAGATGCATTTATTACAATCCGAGAAGCAGAAAAGGCAGAAAGAAATACAATGTGAGAAGTAGAAAGGGTTGAAAGACATATTAAATGACAAACCGAAAGGTGGAACCTACTATATGTGTATACCGAAGTAGCAGTCTGATTAAAAGAATAATGTTTAGGCTTCGAGTACCATTTTGTAGTTCGCAAGCACTTACGGATAGGATTACAAGATGTCAACAGTGACGGCAATGGAAATTCAGTAACCTTTGCCAACCGAAGTTTGTAGTACACCGCCAGAGAGCAGCGCCGTTCATTATGTTTTATAATGCCAGGTGAGTTCGTGACTTCTCTTGGTGTGCATATTCGTTTAAATCGTGATCTTATAATATCACTAACCGGCATTAAGGTTGTAGTGTGGTTCAAGGTGGAACAGATATTTGACCCAGGTGTAAGATCACCGCAACAGCTGGGGCTGGCGTTTTTCGAAGGCGGCAGCCTAATTAAAATTATTGAAGTGAATAATAACAATGTGTCCCTAGAATAATATATCTTGCCAGTTTGTAGATTTGTTATTGTTATTAGCACATTCTGTTGTTTCCGCTGTAGTACAGAGTCTGTACACCTATTTTGCATTTTCGCATGTATTTCTTACATAATGCATTTGTACCTTCAAGTTCTGCCCTTGTACCAAATTTTACAAATTTGGTTCCAGTGGCTTGTTAGTTACCGGATTCAAATCGGAAGTTCAAGATAATGTTTGCACGGCTCTTGTTGTGTTTTACAGTCGACAGAGAAGGTGCATATTTTCCGAAAATCTGTTAGACTTATCATACACATTGCAGGACTTCAAAGTAAATGGCGCTACTGTCGCTTCCATCACACCGACGGGTTGGCCACCGGTGGCGTGAAGTTCGTATGACGGTGCATTGCCTTAGTGGTTCAAACGTTGAAGTGGAGGGACGCAGACTGTCACACAGCGTGATGGTTTCGTAAGCCCAGAAGTTTTTCCTTCTAAGGTAGCAATGTAGCCTAAAAGAGATTACACGAACAGTTTGATTCATATATACTAATTAAATTAAATCAGTTTGGCAAACAAAATTAAGAGACAAGCAAGCAGACTTATGGATTTATGTGTAATGAATTATTTCGTAGTTTAGGAATCCGAGAAATGTGTGATGCTCGTGAGGATTAGATATGGAGATCGCTGATGTAATTGCTGGAGGGATGTTGTATCGGGGAAGTAGCATTTTCCATCTAGAATGTTGAAGTCATTATCATTTGCTGCTGTTCCCATGCAAGTTCTCTCAGATGTGAAGAGAGACCTGGGAATACAAGAAAGGAGAAAAGCAGCTGTGGACATCCGCATGTATTTGTCCGAGGATGTCGAAACCTTTCGAGCGGTAGTTCGCCGTAGATATTGCAGACTGGATAGGATTTCTGACTGACGTTTAATATCGTACACATTGCAAAATGTAATATAGAAGGATGTAAAATTAGCTCCAATATCCGGTGAACTCGTAACTTGGTGTTGCACACATTAAGCATGAAAGTAACAATACGCCATGCTAATAATATGGGCCTCCCTGTTCTTTTGTCGTTGATCTGAAACTTGATGTCATCATAAGTAAAAAACGTAGGAGGAGGATGATGATTATGAACGGGAAATGACATGTGGAGGGGAGGGGAGTATCTGAACATCAGGGAAAGAACGTAATTTAGTATAGGGTGAAGAACAGTGGCGGCTAGTGGAACTTTCTGAGGGAGGGCTAGGATTATTGTATGATAATGGAGAAGGTAATAGAGAGCGTTTCTTTCAGTAAAGCCACTAAGCCACTTCTGTTTTGGGTATATGGCAGGGTTAAATTTTCTCACGTTGGTTTGTATGCTACTTTTTGAAGACTGAGAAATAAATCAGGTGGTGCACGACCTGAATCCTTAATCTTAGTCTTCTCGGCGAGAATTAATTGCGAAAAATTAATGCCTGTAAATATTTCATTCTTATTATTCGTGCGTATTGTAAAATTACAAGTAATGAAATTAAAAAAAAGTCACAAGTTTGGGTTTGAAAACGGATAGAAATGTTTGTAAAAATTCCAGTGTTTGAAATGTTGGAAAAGCTAAATCAGATATACGGAGTCCTCGTTGCAGCCCGGCCTGCAACGTAGCTGCCTCTGGCTTCCCGCCACTCGGCCTAACTGCGGTGACCGAGCACGCAACTTCAGGGCAGGGCACATCCCGCTCGCCATCCCTAGGGCCTAAGAGTTCATCGTGAGTATTTGAATTTAGAATGATATTCATATTCTTTAAAGAGTGTAGAGTCTCCTAACGAAAATTGTATTCAAGTATTTAGTTTAACTTTTCTCAAAGTTTCACGGAGCCGTCCGTGGCAGAGACGTTGGCTTCATGAAGATGCTGATAACCGGTACATTTTATCAAATGTTGTTAGGGTGTATGCACCTTAGTTTCGCTATAATGCTGGGTATTTACTGAGTAGCTGACGAACTGTGAGTTGCTTAAGAAGGACTCTGCTGCGTGGATTTTGGTTTGTTTGGCTGGTTGGTTGGTTGGTTGATGGGTTAGTTATGTGGTTAGTTATTGTTCAGAGGACTGGATATGACATGGGCAGAACATGTAGGCCCAAGCCGCATGGGGAATGGGAACTGAATGGAAGTTGTTCGTGAAATTTCTGAAGGGAATAGACAGTTTTTAGGAGGGGGTTATGTAGGCACACATTGGAATATGATATTAAAATGGATGTTGATGAAATTGAATGGGAGAATACGGGCTGTATTCATGTGGTTCAGGATAAGTTTCACTGAAGGGCTTTTTATAACCTCAGCAATGAACGTTCCTCTTTCACGAAAAGCGACCATTTTTCTGTTCAGGTAAGGCAGCATTCCCCCTCCATACACAAGAGTGTGCTACATATGGTTACACATAAGAAGAGACTGTAAATTGCAGTGCTTGGAAGCCTCTCAATGTTTTAAAGTGCCCTGATGTTTGCTACTAACTTGTTTTTCTATGCCATGGTTTGTACTCACACGAAAATATGACTGTAAATTAGGCACATACGTCTAGCCCTTTCTTGATTTATACTGTTGGAGATTTCATGCAATACTTGGAGCTATGTGAGTGCTACCAAGGTAATTTGTTTCTCTAGTCGCTATGTAATTTTAGGTGACATAACCCCATTGTAGACCCATGGTCAAGCAGAGCTTGTTGAAATGTAAGGTGGCGTTGTGAAGACCGATACGAAAGGCTGTCCGTCCGTTTATTTGTGTTTTATTAGAGCGAATTCCAAACGCTAGAAACAGTCACTCGACTATTACCTTTTTGAGCGTCACACCGTGCAGTGTGGTAGATACTGGCATTTAAGGGAAGCCTTCTGCTTCCATTATCAGGATATACCATGATGCTGGGAACAGTAGGTATTTTAGAAGCGTCGGTATTTATTGGCCAGATCTTTACAACTCTAGAGCCCTTTAAATTTTCCAGAATTTCCTAAAAAAATCGTCACGTTCGGAAGCTCCTGCCATACGTGCTCGCTCTTGTCCATGTCTTGCATCCAGTCCACATCCTTGCACACGCACCCTGCCAATATCATATTCAATCTAACATCGTCCTGTTTAAGCCTGAGCCTTGCAGTTGGCTATCTTCGCATCAGATTTGACAAGTATAAGTGTCACGAATTTGTAGCTCCTATATGTGTTGTGAGATGCATTTCGATATTTAACTTACCCTCTCGGGTGCCATGACTTTGAGGTGTTTTCCTTTGAGTTTATACAACCAAAATGCTGTATGCAGTTGCTTGCTAGTTGTCACCAGATACGGACATAAGAATCTGGAAAACTTAAACGTGTCTGACTGCCGGTTGCGGCCAGATGCCTGAACAAGTTGTGCCCTACGTGGTTGTGAGATTTTTGGTGTAGTGCTAGGGTCCACAAATTTTTTAAAAAAATGTAGGAGGCCCCTCAAAATTCTAGGCGTCATGAGTGGCTGAAGTAAGTTCCATACTGAGGACCCGCAAATATTTGAGTCCTACGTACAAAATTTAGTCGCAAGGACGACCAGATGTTCGAATTTGTGCACCCCTGGTGTAGTGCATGGCTGGCTGAGTACCAGCTCACATTGGCTTTGCTTAATTTTGACACCCGAATTTAGAAAGCGCACTTATCCGTGATGTGTAGATGGTATTACGGGTTGGATGTTCGAGAATCGTGTTTTCATTCCGTGCGGGGGACGTCTTTTTCAAAGCGTCGAGACTAGTGGTAGTAAGGAGTGTTTCTGAGGCTATAAAGAAACCGTTGCGTAAAGTTGACCACACATCGAGTTTAAGAATGAGTGGAGCCTTACCTCCACTTCCACTGTTCCTATTTCGCGCGCACAGGTACAACACCTTGACAGGCACTGGGTACAGGAAATTACGACATTTCATTCCCTGACGTGAAATTTGGTGATAGGTACGAGGGACGTACCTTGGGGGGGGGGGGTGGGGTCGCCCCGGGCGGCGGGGGGGGGGCAAATGGACATCTTAATGAATATTTTGAAGGACAAAAATTGATTTTTTGCTGAACGAATTTTAAATTTTTGTGCCAAACGAAAGGAAATACAATAAAGTGTCGTGATTTTTTAAAGTTTATAATTTCTGTTAGGGTGGATAATTCTTTAATTACGCGCCCTGAGCACCAGAAGACCTAGATACGTCACTGTTCGGTACATCTCGTTAAGGGAAGAGACGTGGGTTCTGTGTCTTGCGATTACAGCTGTCAGATGGTATGGAAGTTACTGCTGGTCGGCCACTAAACGTTCCTCCGTTAAGTTGCTGTAGACTCATCACCGCAGCTGACCATGCAGGACAGCCGGCAACACACGCAGTGAGTGTACAGTACATAGCGAAAAGTTCGTTTCCAAGCACAGCTGTCAAATAACGTGCCTGTGGAAGTGCCTGACTTCATGCTTCGTGACTGACATCATATTGCTGGCAGGTTAGTCCTTCAAAAGTTGATACACAGCAAAAAGTGTCCTGCCTCCATAGAAAGGAAAGGATCATTAGGCCACACTATTCAAGAAGGCACTTCACTGGAGATTTCCGATCTACCCCATCTTCACATCCTGTTCCATATTTTCTTCCTATCTGCCTGTCTCTTCCGCTAAAAGTTTGGTTGCCAGAATTTAGTATTGTACCATATATGTTACACGTTGAAATCGCCCCAGCAATAGTTCATGAAGAATAGGCACTGGACCTTTTAGACGAAGATGAAGGCACGCTGTTCTTTCGAAAGATCTGGAGTCGATTACTCTGTGACGCATAGTCGTAGATGTCAAAGAACGGAATCCGTAATAGGCGTACAAGTTATGAAACGCGTTGTGTAGTTTGGTACATCCATTTGTCATTCTCTGTAGGTTCGCGTACTGTCCTCAGAGCTGTCTTCTGTCGCACTGAGTCAGGGCTGCATACCCATTTAGAGGGAGAGACTCGGTTCCGTAAAGGGGCCTATATTTTATTTAACACTTAGGGGGTGTAATTGATGCTAAAGTGAACGAAGTGAGCTTGTGCATGGTTACTTTTAACGTATCCGGTAATCTTTTTGCTACGTTTTAAATGTGTGTAGTCACCGTGTATATCGGCCACTCCTTTTTTTTAAACAGCTGGTACCAAGTTCAAGGTTGAGGTGAATCAGTTACAGACAAATTAGTATTGTCCGCACTTCGCACATGACAGATGGAGCGGAGTGTTTCAAAACCGGAGTTTTGAGTGATATTGTTCCTAAGTGCAATTTATATTTTGGAAGTGAAATTTGGGTTATGAGAAAGAACGTCAGGGCCTACATTTTTTAGTGTTTTGTTTAATGCTATAGTTAATACCATTACATTATATGCCACTCAATTTGCACTGTCGGTTGTTGAAGGAAGGCATACTGTCATTTATCACTGCCTGGAATGGGACACAGTTTTACTGGTGGGAGCTCATATTTCGGAACATTTTGTGGCCAATGATTCGTGACTGGTTATTGAGTCCAGTAGCTAAGAAAGATAATTATGGACGGAGAGCAGGTGGAGGCTGTCGTGGCCTGGCGCAGTATACCATAAAAATGACATTACCACGCCATGAAGGCGTATGGAAGAGTAGAGATGTAAATCCACGTATTATTAACTTTAAAATTAGGTGCAGGTGAATGGTTTGCTTCACCCGTCGGCCACTTTACCTCTGGGACAAGAGCCCCCTACGTATTGAACAGGAGGATCCGTGGGACGCAGAATCTTTCTCAACGCCATCGGTCGTACAGCCCCTAGCATAGTCAGTGAAGTATAATACTCTTCCAACTTTAGTATGGAAGACAGAGCTCGTCATTTTCCTGTAGGACTGAATAAAACCGGAGGAAAGTTTAGGATGGCCAGCTTCCGTTCACATATCTGAACCTGGAATGTCGCGAATAAGAAGGAATGCTGCCAAGCCGACTGCGACCTTCGATGGACCGGATTTGAACCGAACGCAAATGTGGAGGTTACAAGCTTGGCTTTGGTAACGGATTATGACAAAACGACATACTTGGGTGTTAGATGCACAACACGGTGTTGCCGACTTCTGTAGATAGTCACAGTTGGCAGAATCGTAAGCCGTGATGATGACATTAGACTTGGCCGTGACGTAAGAAACGCGGATTCGTGTTATTTGTGTGTGTTCTGTTGACTGCGTGTGACGTTCACACACCAGTTGCACATTAAGTCTTACATGAACACTAGGAGCTATTTACAAACTGTTGCGCGGTTATGAACAGCTGCCAACATTAATTTTGTTTATTGCAAGGTAAAAATCGCCTAAGTGAAAGCTCAAGATTTTCTGCATTCGGGACAGGCATGTCATATGAGGGTAACGCTTTTTCTCTCTCTCTCTCACTCACACACACACACACACAATTTATTGTGCCATGGGATTTTTAGCTGTGTATTGGTGTGCCGTCACGTGGAAAATTCTATGGAACACAGAGGGTATTATTTGTTTATTTAACGATGTTGTCACTAGCTGCGACTAACGTTGAATGATGTGACTAATGAACGGAAGTTGGAATAGGAATCGGAAGGAAGCTGTCGTCCGCTTTGAGTGGCAGTCCCGGAATTTGCCTGGAGGAACAAAGAAAAACCACGAGAAATTTTACTGAGGCCTAGATTCGTACCGTGTTACCAATTTACTCGGTCTAGGAGCATTAACCAGACTTAATGGCCAATAGCCTTCCTTGTCCCGACTGATCTTATGCGTGACAGATATGGAGAGCAAGGATAATTAGGGATTGGTTTCGTAGATCTCGATTGTATGACGCTTAAAACTAGTACAGATCTGAAGTTCAGTTGAAGGCACAGATACGTTGTAAGTTTCAGACATTTTACCGATATCGAAGTGTGCCGAAACATGGATGCGTGGCTTTGATTGCCTAACGTCTTATATCCGGGCCGTGCAAGGACAAGACAGCTTTGCATAACAGCGAGCAAGGCGCCAAATTACAAACCTGCTTGCCTTTGGCTATCTCATGTGCGCCGAAGAAAATGAGTTTATTCTTTCGTGGTAACTGGAGATACCGCTGCACCAAGTGTAGTGAGCTCAAACGTTAACCAGCTGGAATCATACGCTCCATATGAATTGCAGTATGCTGTCTGAAAAAGGATGCGTCATTTTTCCCTTTGTCAAAGAGCTGTAAGTGTAGAGCCTGCCATCAAAGGGTGCGGCACAAGGACAGTAAAATGCATATGGACATGCCATTGTTAACGGTTTCGTAGAAAATTACAGTTTCTTACGTCATCCAGTCAAGAAATTGCCTGCATGTAAGGAAGCATTAGGTGCAGTAGCCGTCCCCCCCCCCCAAATGAAGTCTTTCATTTGTCCGTATCCTGCCTTAGTTTCTTCCAGTATCTAATTTTACACCCCTCATATTGAAGATCCGTCTTGGCTTTTCAAAACACGGTGAGTTGAAACTTTAATTTTTCATTATTTATAATTTACTATTTAATTTTAGTCTGTTGACCACCGCTTGTAACAGTGAAATCTGTGTATTTGCTGCATAATACCTGTTTGTGTCTTTTAGACAATTCGGAGAGTTAAACGGCGGTCAGTAGCTGAACATCGTGTATCCGGTTCGCTTTTGTAATGGAGGAAATGTGTTATCGCTGAGGCAGAGATGTAGGTAAAGGTAAAGTCTCGGCTCGCGCGATGAAGGCACGTGGGGTGTAGAAATGTAGCTGTAGCTTCACGCATTTTAACCATAGCATTGGAAGGATGCGAGTGGTCAGTGTCACGCCCCGGACGCCTTACTCCCCCATGTAATAGGTCACTTTAGCAATACAACAGAAAACTGGATGGGCCTGAGAGCTGATCTGGACACTTTGGAGAATATAAAAACGTTTGTGTCCGCCGGGGATCTACTGTAGTTCCTCGTACGTTCATCCCTTAGCGTAGTCATTATACCGAGTACATTCTTCAGGCTCCCGGCATTGTCAGATAAATTACCATGAAATGAATAAAATAAATAAATGACCAGTATAATAGTACCTACGAGAGGGTGGAAGAGTTTAAATATTTGGGAACAACTTTAACAAATCAAAATTCAATTGCGGAAGAAATTAAGAGCAGATTGAGGTCAGGAGGTGTTTGCTATCATTCGATGCAGAATCTTTTGTCTTCCAGGTTGCTATCCAAAAATTTAAAGATCAAGATACAGAGCTATAATTTTGCCAGTTTTGTATGGGTGTGAAACTTGGTCGTTGACATTGAGGGAGGAAAGGAAGCTGAGGGTGTTTGAGAACATTGTGTTGGGAATATTTGGACCTAGGAAGGACGAGGTAACGGGGGAATGGAGGAGATTGCATAACGAGGAGCTAAATGATTTGTACTCCTCACCCAATATTGTGCGGGTGATAAAATCGAGAAGAATGAGAT
>Ga0123353_10013387_pt1 | contig 11747 bp, 11 predicted proteins | sample TergutLab28metaG_3_FD_92763 | JGI IMG/M metagenome (GOLD analysis project Ga0123353, IMG submission 92763) | Labiotermes labralis P3 segment gut microbial communities from Petit-Saut dam, French Guiana - Lab288 P3 | ecosystem: Host-associated > Arthropoda: Insects > Digestive system > Gut ... | reverse complement strand
CCCCCCCCGCTCGGGGGTTCTGGTGTGGTGGGTTGGGGGGTGGGGACTGTTTTTTTTTTTTTTTTTTTTTTTTTTTTACCGTTTGTTGTACTTCGCACACTTTCGGCTGACTGAACAAACACAAAGTAATTCTATGATCTCAGCATATCTTACAAGCCCAGTCTTTACCAGCAAAACCGAAATTTTTTTGAGGCACACGGAGTCTATCAGTGGGTGTCTGCATACAAATTTTATGTATTTCTGCCTCCTCCCAGTGACCAACAAAGAAATGCAATTTTGTTCACTTTATGTTTTTGCTAATGGAAGTCTTCACATATAGCGTATGACAACATTAGTTGGCTGTATGTAATCTTGTAGAGTGGATGATACTTCTTTAGAAGAAGACTTACATGTTGTGACCTTTTAGCACTGTGATGTGGCTTATAAATAACAAGTAAATTCACGGTATAGGGGACACAGTCGTTTTCCATCAGAGGCTCGACTGTACTGCCCCTCACACCCTGGCACTTTGAAATACTATTATTTCATGAAGAAGAACAATACTTATGAGCAAGTAAAGTAAACATAATATATACATCTGTTTCTACCTGCCATTCTGCTCATATCCTATAGAATTTATTTACAGGAGACAAAAGAGTCATATAGAGAGTGAAGTCACAGTGGCCAACATGGATAAAAAGAGACAAAATGTAATCCACATGGTTAAGCTTTGAGTTTTTGCATAAGCGATAACCACCATAAATTTGAATGCACAATTTAATGATTTGCCATCAGAAATAAAGTTTTTATTTCATTTTGATGATGGACACCAAAGTCACTGTTGCCAACATGCATAAAGGTGTAGCACAACCTATTCTTCACCTCCGTGCCTCAACCACTTTACGTCTGGAGAGGGAGCCCCATTCACACATGGAATAGGAGGCTGAGTGAGCCCCAGAGTTAGTTTGAACACTTTGGAGTAGAGAAACATTTCTTGTTTGTACCAGGAATCAACTATGACTCATCAGTTGCCAAGCCCATATGCTAATTATTATACTGATTATGTTAACTAAGCTTGTTTTAAGGTTTGAAGTAGTTCATAGTGATATTTTCCAGTACAGTAGAACTCCACTTATCCAGAAGCTGGTTATCTGATTCGCCAGTTATCTGTATCAGCTTGTCCATTTTGGTAAATTTGTTGAGAATTCAACAAAACTAACTTGCCGTGAAATTGCTGGTTATAGGATCAAGTACTGTACCGTCTTACAGCTTCTAAAACTTTTGAGCATGGTCGAAGGGTTTAAACTGGGGTACATGCTGTAAATAGTAGCAGCCAAACTTCAGGCTGCTAATATAGCCTATTTTCCAAGAAAAATTCATTTTTGTGGATGGCTTGCCATTCCAATTAATTTATAGGAGTGGCGTTCTGCTGTCGATAAAGTAAGACTCATTACCACATATATAAAAAGTGGTTTTCACTTGTTTGTTGTAGCTTGCAAGCTGGATGAATAAAGACAAATTACTTCAGGATTATTTGGTATTTCTGGATTCTGTTTTCATTGGTTCACTACACATATATATTTTTATTCATGAAGAAGCTTTTATTTTATTCTGATCCAGTACAGTTCATTATTAAATTTACCTCAAAAATGGACATTGATCACAATAATAATTGAAGTGTGATGAGTCATTGTTATTAACTTTATAGAATGTTAATTTATGCTGTGGCAATACAAGCAAAGCATAAGATGATGTTACGAAAACAAATGTCTTTTTCCAGCGTTACTTGCAGCTGCCGCTCACAGTACTCCAACACCACCAAACTTTAGTGATACTTACACTGTTAAAGGAACACTTTACATCCCATATGCAGAGATCCGTGAGCCCTTCTATGCATGGTATGATTTGAAGCTTGGTTCTAGTCGAATTGATTACTATGGAGGTAAGCTTAATTAATGATTTACTTACATATATATTATCATCAATATGTTGTTGTTGCTACTGTTGCTGCCGCCGCCACCTTCAGCCCATTTCCTGGCCATGTCCTCCCTCATTTATACCATTTATACATGTTACGTGTGGTTGTAATGGGTGTGCGTTTGTTTTCTTACCCCATGGGAGGTTTTTGGCTGTGGATGGGAAATGGAATGATATGAATCAATGAAATTCGTTGCAGTGTCACTTATGTAAGCTTTCGCAGAGGGTGTTTGTTATGTGATGGTCTAGGTTTTTACACCATGTAGTGTAATGAGTTTGTTCCACCATTCTGGAGGAATGTGCTGCCTCTATATTCAGGGTGACAGTACCAAATTTAGTCGCAGTGGGAAAAATTCATATTACACAATGGAAAATCCCAGAAGACTATTATTTGCACAGTTCACTGGCTAGTAGCTACTGTAGGAAGCTTCTAGGTGTAATGAGATAATAGGTGGACATTGGAGTGGTTTGAAACACTGGAACTAGTAGTGGTGATGGAAGATGAATTATTAACATTCACTGCAAGTCCCCAGTAGCCTATGTAAGTAAAGTTCACTTCATGACATGCCATGCAGACTTAGGGGAAGAAGAGATATAGCTATACACGTTCCTATACTTGGCACTAGATGGGGTTGAGTGGTCAATGCCATGCGCCAGCCTCTTGACCTGTGGGAGAGTACCTCTGTGCCAATCATACAGGAGTCTGGGTGAGGCCCATGGCCAGTCTTGGACGGGTGTGGAGAAGGAAAATGTCTTTCACCCATGAGGGTTTTAACTCTGAACTCTCCATCCTATAGTGACTCACTGTACCAACTATACTATCCCAGCACCAAGCCTGTGGTAGTGCTATTTTTTTTGCTCAGAGTCAGATTTAATACTTGGCAAGCATCACAATCATTTGGGTGCAGAACAGAATGTGAAAGCTGGATGAAATAGCAGAGTTTAAAAAAAAGTGGTATATAAAACTAAATAAATTGAAGGATGAACACAATATTTAATTCATCATCCCATATGACAAACATCACATATATTTACTGTAAATAACAAGGTATGCTCCCTTTTACACTTGTGTTTCACTTATCTTTCACCTCTCTTTTCACATGGTCATAGGGCTGTAGTAGCTGTTCCAGTGATCACTGTCACTTCCTAAAGTCACTGTTACTCACAAGTAATGTTCACTGTAATTCCATTGATTTCAAAATCACTAGATCATTAATGCCCAATAATAATATTAAGTTTTAAACAAAAGAAATTTGGTAATTATTTCAAGCTGGTTACCATGAAGTGTATTCTTAGAACTGATGTCACCTGTATGAGAAACATACAAAGGTTTTTTTTTCTTAGTAATTAACCAACTTAATGCACAAATTCTTGTTTTGTAATAAGTTTATTTCATGCCTCTACATGTTTCGAGCACTATGTGCTGATCATCAGGAGGTCAGAATTGTATTATACAGCATCTGGTATCATCACACCTGTAGGTGGCCGTCCTGTGCACAGGTTGAGAGAGGACTTTCCTCTCTCAGACAGGTTGAGAGAGGACTTTCCTCTCTCAACCTGTGCACAGGACGGCCACCTATAGGTGTGATGATACCGGATGCTGTATAATACAAGTCTTACCTCCTGATGATGAGCAGAGTGTGCTCGAAACATGTAGAGGCATATAATAAACTTATTATAAAACAAGAATTTTTGCATTAAGTTGGTTATTTACTAAGATTGTGCTGAGATGCACAGTCAGCAAAACATAAAAAAAAATACATTTGAATGAAAACCAGAAAAATTGTATAACGTACTGTAATGCATGGTGAGAGAACAGTTATATTTGACATTTTGTTTGTATTTAGAATTTTGGAATTTGAAATAGTTTGTTTGATTTTATTGGTGGGAAAAGACGATGCGGCACACACACAGTTTAAGAAGGTGGAATTGTAGTGAATTATGATGATTTTATTTTTGTAACTTGTATTTTGTGTGTTGGCTCATTGGAAGATTTCAAAATTTTAGTTATGATATAAGGTAGGTTGAGCAAGTTACAAGTGCTAACAACAGGAAGGCTCTTAGTAACAGTTACGTTCCTTTATGTCTGCACATGCTGTTGCTAAACAGACCCAAAAAGCGCTGAGCTAGAAGTTTTGCAAATGCATGTACCAGGCCGGTAGGACTGATGTGTGGTGTCTTTGTGATCCCTCTTTCAATGAGAGTAGACGCAAAAACCTGAATGCTCCCGGGAAGGCCTCAAAATGAACCTTGTTCCTCAGATTTTCCTATTTATACTAGGTGAGTGATGTGTGGTACATCCATGTCTCCAGATAGTGATGAAAATTATTTAGAAATTAGTTATATTTTCTTCAAAATTTTGTTAAAGTGAGGTTATTGAAATAACAAAGATGATCCAGCCTTTCAGTTATTAGGCTACATGCCGTAGTTGTAAACCTTTGTGGCAAACATGTAGAATGAAGTTGTTTTTTATGTGTAGGAAAGTAGCGTAGTTGAGAATACATAGTACTATTGTAAGAAAGTGTAACCCATATTCTGTCTGTGTTCCACTGGGACGTAAGCTGTAGTGAAGATGTAGATATAATCCCAAACCTAGTACTTCCTAAATGGGTTGTTTTATTCCAAGATTATTGGTAAATTTTGATTAGAAATTTGACTCACTGAATGTTTAGGAAACCTTGTACTTACACTTGATTAATGCATGTGAAATTGTGGTAACAAACAGTGTAGTTACATTGAGGGAATTATTTTGATATTATACTTTGTGAGCTTAGCACTGCTAGAGATAGGTAAATTCTCTACTAGAAACTTTAATACTTTGAAATGAGAAGGTTTGTTTGATTTAACATTCCCATCGGTGGTGTTAGCAAATACCATGAAGTTTTGTTTTTACAATGAAGGAAGAGGGTAATTATGTAAAGTGTATGAAGTTTCCTTAGCAGATCAGTCTGGTAGAAGATAAACCCATGACTGCCTAACCACTCAGTGCTCACATTAGCTATCAGTAAAGTATGGGTATTGTGTTTGACTGCACAACTTCTTTTTGGGTACCATTCAGACTTCCACTCTTTTTTGTTTAGAATGTCTTTGTGAATACCATGTTGGTATAGGGGTTCAAGACCACTCTACAAAAGTGTTATGTGGCCTCAGCAAGGATACAGTGCCATCCAATGCAGAACGGTTGGCAGCAGCAGGTTTACCAACCCCCACTAGCCACTACAAATTGATGGCATCAGTGTGGATCACTACCCCCATAGCCACTACCAACTACAATAATTTTGTACAAAGCATTTGTCAGTGATGTGCTTAGAAAACTCAAAACTGAATGGTGGCTGCATTATCATAATTGTTGAGGCTGAGATGATACTAACATGATTCTGGGAAGTTACACTAACTGTGGAGCCTCTTTGGGCAGGGACCTAGTTTAAGTTAGAACCCTCACCCTGTGAGGTACTACAGGACTGTAGTTTTGTACTGTGATATGCTTCAAAGTCAGCTTAAGACAGCAGTTTAAAATAAGCCTGTCATACTGTGAAACAGATTTAGGAGTTAAAATTAGAGGTGTTACCACATCTGCCATATTCACCAGATTTGGCTACCAGTGGTTTTCACCTCTTTTGACCTGTATAAGATTATGTATTTGGATGTCACTTCAGATGGGCTGAGGAGGTAAAGGAAGTGCATGAATGACTGGCACAGCAACCAAAAGACCTTCTGTCCTGATGAATACAAGCCTATTTAGAATGTTGGAGGAGGTGTATAGAAGATGGTGGGGACTACACTGAAGATGTATGTCAGTGTACTGTATATATTTGTGTATCTATTTGTGCAATAAATCACTGTATATGATTTTTCTGGTTTTTGTGTGAAAGACCCTTTTACGAGCCAGCGGCATGATGTAAATATGTTGCAGTGCTCTTAAGTGTCTGTAATCACAATATTACAAATACTTTTTATTGATGTTTTAAGGAATGGTGAAAACATATCAGCTGAGCAAGTTGGGTGAGTTTGGTTCCAGTCTGAAGGTAGCACCAGTGACAACAGAAAAAGTACAGAATTTGGATTCTTGTCTACAAGTCAATGGAAGTAGTGAGTACAGAATAGAACCACAGAGCATTCTGCCAGATCTCACTGGTTTCAAGGTATGACAGCATTGAATGTGTCATTTTATAATTGCAAGCAAAGGAATATTTTTTTACTTTCAGAATCTGAGTATCACATTATTTGCATTGTGGATAAAGGTTCCATATTAGTTGAAATAATGCCAGTTGGATTACAACTGTGAATCTTGTATGAGTTGTGACAAATAATTGGATTTATTCTGTAACAGAATTATGTAGCATCATCTTTAGTGGGTGGGAACAACTTCAGAACACAAACACTGGTGGAAACCAGTTCTTTCAGCACATTGCTCTGAATGTCTATATAATACAGAAAGGGATTCTTTTGTTCTGATATTCGGTTACGAGAATATGAAAAATCGCATTGCATGCAGTAAACTCATTAGTGTGAATATTTCAGTGCTGGTACTTCTTTTCTGGCCAGAAGCTGCATATTCAAAATGCCGTGTGGAGAGGTACATTGTGTGGATCAAAATCCACATGTCTAGCGAAACATTTGGTGTTGGTTTGTTTGTTATTTTTATTAATTTTACATTTGTGGCTGTAAATGTTTATAACTTGAAGGATGACTGCTTTCAGTTTATCAAACCAACCTTTCATGCACTGAAATGTGAACATAAGAGATAGACAGTCTCCTGCATGTTTCAGCACTCAAGAAGTGCTGAAACATGTTGGAAATTGCGAATATTTTGTGATCACATTTCAATGCATGTAAAACTGGTTTGATAAATTTAAGTTTTGCGTCATGCATGGTATGTACAATATTAAAAAAGTTGACTGCTTTGTTTGAGTGTTCTGCGTAAGAACTAACTGGTAATTCTTTTGATATAAAGGAAGTCACCAAGCATGCTTTGACCTGTGATTGTGAGATTTGTCCCCCCCCTCCATTTCGAAGTCTGTGAACTTGTCAGTTGGAGATGTTGGTATTTCATTAATTGAGTCATACTACTAAAGTTTTTATATGATTCTGACGGATTCATTGAACAGTCTTGGTGAATGATCAGAGTAAATTCCCCTATCTTTTTGCTCACCGCTCAGCCTTGTTCTCGATTATTTCACCCGAACAAATTTCATGTCCTCTTTGTATTGATGCTCTTTGCTCTGCTGTCTTAGAGAATCTGCTGATAATCAGTGCTCATCATGTCACTCACTCTTACATTTGTATCTGTTTTTTAAATTGGCAGACAGCCAGATCTGACATCACTGTAATGTATTCCCATTCATTTTTAAATCAGAAGGTTCAGTTTTTCTCTAGGAAGGTATGCTACAGTTTTTTGGGCTGAGATATATATGCTATCTTGGCCTGTGCTCATGAAATTCAATTTCAGGGTAGACCAGAGAAGCACATGAGTATCTGATCTGAGAACTAGGTGGCTTTGAAAGTTCTTAAGGCCGTCAGAATAATGTCTCCATTGGTCCAACAGTGCCAAAAGGCGTTGAATGATATCTCTACCAAGCGTGCTGTGGGTCTGTGTTGGGTACCTGTACATGCTGGGGTACGAGGGAATGAAATTGCTGATGAGCTTGCAAGAGGCGGCTCTGCTCCAAAGTTTATTGGACCTGATCTGGCCTTGGGAGTCTCTAGGCAGGATATGAGAAGGATTAGACGTTGGTTAACCAGCATTGGGTATGGTGGCGAGGTCTTGGTAATACCCAAAGACAAGATCAAGAATTAATTTCGGTACCCTGTCTGGGTGCCAAGGCTAGGTTTCTGTCCTTTAACAGGACACAATCCAGAGTTGTTACTGGCCTTCTTATGGGGCTTAATACCCTGAGAAGACATCTTCACCTAATGGGTCTGCCAGACTTTCCATTGTGTAGGAGGTGTGGAGCGGAGGATGAAACCTCAGCCCACATTCTATGTGAATATGAAGCTTTGGCTTCACTTAGACTTATGTATCTGGGCTCCATCTGTTTGGACCCAGAGGACATTAAGAGTATAAGTCTGGGGGCCATCTGGAACTTCAGCAAAGTAACAGGGCTCCCTTGAATTGATATGGGGCCCAAAGGGCCTGTCAATTAAGGCCTAGGTGAATCGAGACCATAAGGTCTTTGACCCAAATATAAATCAATAAATTAGTCATCATGAAATCACTTAATCCACAAAATACCTGTACCATGCTTACATTTTCATCTTCAGAAACTTGCGTCATGTTGCAGTACATTGATAATGTCACTTCTGCATGTACCTATCTTTATTTTTCCCCTCTCTGTGTAACATCTTCCATGCCTCCACTGTGTAGAATTTACAGGTTCCATTATAATGTGGGAAAGCATTAATTTTCAGAAATATAAGTGTTGTATTTTTCAGTATTACAGGAATCCATAAACATTTTTACCTAAACAGAGATTAATGTCACAGATTTTGGCAAGGATCTTTCAGATAATTTTTCAAAATTCTTTAGTAAGTGTAATTTCAAATATTCAGATATTTGTCAATACCAGTACTGTTATTGATTAGAGTGCTAAATTGTGGTCACCAGTGCCATAGTATGGGAGATTTAAATCCCCCTTTCAAGCATTGTAAAGGGGAAGTGAACTATAATTTTGCATTTTTAATACTGCCATAACACATGGCATTACATGAGAAAATGTGTTATTAGGTCCTTTTCACTCCTGGTTATACTTGTTTTAGTATCTTGGTGAAGAACCAGTGAATGGCCTAACCTGTGAGAAGTGGCGTTTGGTGGATACAAAGGGAAGTAAGGTCAACAAATATACCATGTGGATTCGTTACAAGGCAAGTGTATAATCTTCCTCTTAAAGGGGTTCTTTGATTTCATTTGTTCTATTTCACTGTGTATTAAGTTTTAAATAATTTACACATGTTGCATTTTACATAACCTCTGATTGTCATGTTTTATGAGGTCACTGTTTGTAAATTTAAAGGCAAATGAAAACGTTGCCCTATTGTGGCTCATTATTTCGTGTAGTAATCATTGTTTATCTGCTTCAGTCTTATGAATGTGCATCTGTCACTTAATACTAACTTTAAAGGAGCAGTTTTGTTTGTCTTTTGGATGTGTTTTGTGCTCATGATAATTTTCATGTAAATAATGTTTTGTATCCATTGGCATCTCCTGGGCTGCTGATAAGGCTTAGATACCTAGATAAATTATGAGCCTTCTATGGGGCCAGTCCAGTGATGGGGTTGTCATCTTGCAGCCTGTAGAGGGTTGTGTAAGTAACGCCTCCTGTTACCAGGCTACTAGATGACCAAGCTTGGAATAATCAGAACTATGATGTAAAGACCAAGCCTGTTTTGAGCTTAACTGGAACAAGCCTTAATAACATATCCATACAGTTTGTGGTAAGAGGTGTTCTCCATGTCCAATAGATATGATTGCAATAAAGGGTGAATATGTAAATCGTAATTATTGAGTTTGGGTGGCTATTTGGACTTCACTGTTGGCCATTCCCTTACATGTTACATTATAAAAGTAGTGAACCATGATTTCATGTCCCAAGTTTGCTTTATCAGACTTGAAGCAAATGAGCAATAATGCCTTTTGAGACATAGACGTTGGTGATGAAGGAGAAATAGACATTGGTGATGAAGAATGCATCACTCAACTCCAAACTGTTAATATTCGTATACAGCACAATATGTCGTGTTTAATTCTGTTTTTTCATTGCATCATTCTTTCAGTTACTCCTCCATTGCTGTCAGTTCTGGCTGTGTAATTACACTATTATTATTATTATTATCACCATCATAATCGTGATTATATTTAGTGATTTTTCCTTACAGAAGTCTCCCAGTATTCAAGGATTGAAAGTACCGATTCCTGTCCGGTATGAGATGAAGGGGTACAATTCTCTTTTAGGCTCACATTTTGATCACTACTACCTTGAATATGACTGGTACACTATTGACACACCCAGTCCAGATGTGTTCAGAGTTGCTGGCAGTAAGTTTTAATTTGTTGCTGGTGATATTTTGCACGTGTATAAGTACTCACATGTTCCAGCCTAGAATTGAACTTGAATGAGTGTTAATCATTGTTTTTTTTATAGACATGACGTGCACTAGCTTTCCAGGTCCTGGAGTTAGTCATATCTACACTTTTAACCCAATGAAAGAATTTATACACAACTATGATGATCATATGGAATCTGCATTTGATCAGTTCAAAAAAAGACACAACAGGGAATATGATGATGAACTGGAACATAGTAAAAGAAAGGAATCTTTCCGTCAGAATCTGAGGTAAATATCTGTGCATAATTTTGGTTGTTAAGTATGTTTTAAAATGAGAACCAAGATTTGATTAAAACAGAGTATCTTGGGCCCCTGTTTGTGGGAGCCAGACTATAAGAATTATAAATATTGCTGAAAATTTTTATGTCTGATTTACATTTTGTTGTTTACCTTTAGTATATTTCTAATAGCTGTATATATTGAGTGACATTTTCATAATTTTTACAGCTTTGTGAGAGTTTTGTGACAGGTGAGTAACTAGCTTACCCTGTGTCATTCTATGGAACAAAGCTACTTTTGAGATGCGAGTTAGATGGTTGTGAAGTTTCTTGTCTTTTTGGAGCCTAAAGGTTGATATGATCACATCACTTGACAGTGGAATTAACTCTGAAGTTTTAAAATGTAGTAGTTACTGTTGCATGTAGTCTATAGACAGAATAGTCTATGGCATTTCATTTGTTTCTCTTTGTTGATATTTATACTGATTTTGGAAATTGTTAATGCCAGACATGAAAATTCGTTACTTGTAATTAACTTTAATATTCCCTAAAAGTTTGTCATAACTTTCATTGTAAATTTTAACACCTTGGACAATATAATTCTGTAGGTTTTGTATCAAAAATAAAGTGTATTCATAGCTGATTTTGCTTCTGTGTAAGGGAAAAGGTGGATCTAATCTTATAAGCCCATTGTGGACTATAACTGTGTAACATTATGTTTGAAGACAGCAATGGAACCAGCTTTTGAAATTTTAGCATTTTGGTGGTATAAAACCTGCATGATTGATAATGACAAACCGTGCACCTTTGTCAAACATCTCAAAAAGTGAACAGTGTTCATTCTATAGTGATTTAACAATATTGTAATATAGTTCAATTGCTAGGTACAAGCATTTTTAGGCATTAAATGTTCATACACACATAGGAGCATAGGGAAGTGACATGTAATACAATGAGGAGGGAGTGTCTTTGCTTGTAGTATAACGTTATATGGCTCTGCTTGCAGGTTCATCTATTCAAAGAATCGGGCTGGTCTTGGTTTTCAGTTGGGTGTGAACCACCTGGCTGACCGAACGGACTTGGAGTTGAAGGCCCTGAGGGGAAAACAGTATTCTAGAGGTTACAATGGAGGTGCCCCTTTTCCTTACACTAAACACAGAAGTATGGTAGATGATCTTCCTTCCGACTTGGACTGGAGATTGTATGGGGCTGTCACTCCTGTTAAAGGTATTACACAGACTCGGATCTTCCCATATTAACATCAGTTTTGTAAGGACTAGGCCTTTCTTTCTAATGGTTGTATAACTTCTTTTGTTACAATTCTCCAGCTTACCCACTTTATTCACTTTCTCATCCCCCCCCCCCCCCCCCCCCCCCCCCCATTTTTTTTCCTTTTTTCCCCCCTCCCCCCTCCTCTCATAATTTCAAACCCCCCCTTCTCTTCCTTTTTTTTCTTCAACCCATTTTGTT
>Ga0123353_10013385_pt1 | contig 11749 bp, 12 predicted proteins | sample TergutLab28metaG_3_FD_92763 | JGI IMG/M metagenome (GOLD analysis project Ga0123353, IMG submission 92763) | Labiotermes labralis P3 segment gut microbial communities from Petit-Saut dam, French Guiana - Lab288 P3 | ecosystem: Host-associated > Arthropoda: Insects > Digestive system > Gut ... | reverse complement strand
TGATCGTCAATTCAGTGGACGATCTTTTGCGATAACATATTCGACAGACCGCACTCTTTACAATCGAGCTGTCGCTCTTCCCTAACTGAAATAAAAACGGAAGCGGGTCTTTCGACCCGTTTGTTTAATTTGTTTTACTGAGCTTCGCTTCCTTCCCTTTTACTCATATCCTCAGGAAGAAGAACCAAACGGCCGCACCGATAGCGCCTATGGCAACAATTGCGATCGCCGCTATCAGCACGATGTCCACGCCTCCGCCGCCGGAGGGAGGGACGACCTGCGGATCTGCGTGCGGGTTGCTCTTAAGCGTTGGGAATCCGTTGTTCACATTATCGTTGATATCCCACACGGCAGTGAAGTTCCAGCTCTCATACATGGCCGATGTTTTCATATTGGCCGCGGTGTATGCTCCCGAAAATTCGGGTTCGCTTTTACTCCCATCGTAATTTGTATCGGTTGCAGATCCCGCGATCTTGTCGCCGGATACTGTCCCCTTAAGGAAGAAACAGTAGTTTATCTCCGCATCGCTTGCTAAACCGACTATGCCGCCTGCTGCATATGCATTAACTTTTGACGATGTCGCCGTCACCCTTGCGACGTTGTAGCAGTCGGTAATGATCACGAACTGTATCCTGCCGACGGTGCCTCCGGCCCTCACGTCATCTTTCCCGGTCGCCGAGACCGATCCCGTGTTGTAACAGTTCGTTATTTTGACAGGGGTCGTCGAAGTGCCGTCTCCTCCGCCGACTATGCCGCCGGCGCGTGTAAGCTTACCTTCTGCGGTTGATGCAGCCTTGACGGTCCCGCTGTTGAAGCACACTGTGATGTTTATTCTCCCACCCGCGTAGCCGACGATACCGCCTGCGGATACATTACCGTTCGATGAAGTCGTTGTGACGGATCCTGTGTTACTGCATTCGTTTATTTCCGTGTTAGTTGCTTGGCCGGCGATACCGCCCGCGCATGCAGAATTCGTTGACGATGTTGCTTTGACGGATCCTGTGTTACTGCACCCGACTATTTTAGAATTAGATGTTGCATTGCCGACGATACCGCCTGCAAATGCATAATTGCCCCCGGTCGCCTCGACCTTGCCGCTGAAGTGGCAATTCTTTATCTCCGTTTGATCCGCATAGCCGACGATACCGCCTGCGTATGCATTGTAACCGCCCGTAGATGTCGAAATGACCGTTCCCTCTACGTTGAGGTTCTCGATCTTTGCGTTGTTCGTATATCCGAACAGTCCGGTATACATGTGAGCGGCGGCGCTTCGGTCCATGTTCAAAGTGATGGTGTATCCGTTACCGTCAAATTTTCCGGTGAAGTGATTACCTGTACCGGAACTGCCGATCGGCTCAAAGTCCGACGGGAGTGAAAGGTTCGCTCCCAGAACGTAAGTTCCGCTGAGGTCGTTTTTAATGTTCATCAGGTCCAGGACCGATTTTATGTTCGGATCAGTGCCGCCGGAGAGCGGGTTGCTCCGAAGCGTCGGATAACCGTTGTTCACTGCGCCGGTCTCCCATACTGTGGTGAAGTTCCACCCCCCCCACCAGCACATACATGGCCGATATTTTCATATCGGCCGCAGTGCACGCTCCCGAAACATCGGGTTCGCTTTTACCCCCATCGTATTCTGTATCGATTGCAGATCCCGCGATCTTATCGCCGGATACTGTCCCCTTAAGGAAGAAACAGTAGTTTATCTCCGCATCGCTTGCTAAACCGACTATGCTGCCTGCTGCATCTGCATCAACCTTTGACGATGTCGCCGTCACCATTGCGACGTTGTAGCAGTCGGTAACGATCGCGAACTGCATCATGCCGGCGGTGCCTCCGGCCCTCACGTCATCTTTCCCGGTCGCCGAGACCGATGCTGTGTTGTAACAGTTCGTTATTTTGACGGTGGCGCTCGTCGAAGTGCCGCCTGCTCCGCCGACTATGCCGCCGGCGCGTGTAAGCTTTTCTTCTGCGGTTGATGCAGCCGTGACGGTCCCGCTGTTGAAGCACACCGTGATGTCTACATTCGAGCCCGCGAAGCCGATGATACCGCCTGCGGATACATTACCGTTCGATGAAGTCGCCGTGACGGATCCTGTGTTACTGCATTCGTCTATTTCTGTGTTAGTTGCTTGGCCGACGATACCGCCTGCGGATGCAGGATTCGCTGACGATGTTGCTTTGACGGATCCTGTGCTACTGCACCCGATTATTTTCGAATTCGATGCTGCATAGCCAGCGATACCGCCTGCGTATGCATAATAGCCTCCGGTCGCCTCGATCTTGCCGCTGAAGTGGCAATTCGTTATCTCCGTTACATTCGCATAACCGACGATGCCGCCTGCGTATGCACTGAAACTGCCCGTAGATGTCGAAATGACCGTTCCCTCTACCTTGAGGTTCTCGATCTTTGCGTTGCTCGTATATCCGAACAGTCCGGTATATGTGCCGGCGGCGGCGCTTCGGTCCATGTTCAAAGTGATGGTGTATCCGTTACCGTCAAACTCTCCTCTGAACGGATTTGAATTCGTTCCTATCGGCGCGAAGTCCGACGGGAGCGTCAGGTCCTTCGTAAGAACATAATCTTTGCCGAGTGTCGTTGGATCAGTGTTGATGGCGATCAGTTGTTCAACCGTGCTTATGGGCTCCGCGGCCCCAAGTGTCCCCTCCCTTCCGTCATCCGTGTCGAAGGCACCTGCGATGACGAAGATCGAAGAAGCTACGAAAAGCATCGCCACCGCCAAGGATAGCATTTTTCCTGTTCTGTTCATTCTGTATCCCTCTCTGCTTTCGATCGCCGTATCCTGTTTTTTTGATGTTCTCAGATACGAATTACGATGTTCTTTCCGATGGAAGGACACGGTGTCGTTGTTATCGATAACAAAAGATGTTTATTTAAAACGGACAGATGCGCGCCGTGTACGCTGTGCACACTCACCGAGCATCAGAAAAATCGAAGCTGATGCGAAACTTGATAAATCAGCCGTATATAATACGGACATGGTCAGTACCGCCGGGGACCTGATAAAACAGCATTCACTTTCCGCATGCATACGATGCGGGAAGTGCGATTCCGTATGCCCCAGCGGCCGCAACGGAGGGATACATCCCGATTCGGTCGTTTTCACGATATTGGATGCAGATCCGTTATCATCATTAAGCGAATTGCAAACGGACGTATGGAAATGTCTGATGTGTCATCGTTGTGCATCAGTATGTCCCGAGAACATTGACATCACCGGTGCGATACGTTCGCTGAGATACGATTCCGTATCGTCAGGAGAACCTCCGAGGAGGTTCAAGATGGCCTCCGATACGTTAACGGAGCACGGCCGTGCCTTTCCCGTTAACGATATCGTAAATCAAAGAAGAGCGGAATTGGGTTTGAAAGCGATAGAAGAGGACGAACGATCATTGAACGAATTGAAAATAATAATTTCCAGAACGGGGTTCCGCAATGAGTGAGTATGTTCTTTATTCAGGCTGTTTAGTACAGTCAAGACTTCCGTTCCTTGAGGCCGCAGCTAAATTCATCTTTGAAAAACTTAATGTGAAGATAGACGACATGGAAGGGTTCACATGCTGTATGGAACCGGTAGGTCTTCGATCCCTCGGACCGGACACATGGAGGAACGTCGGCGCAAGGATACATTCGATCGCATCCGGAAGAAAGATACTGACGGTATGCGACGGCTGCAGTATGTCGTTATCGGAAGCGGCCGTCGAACTTCAGACGGAGAAGGGAAACGCAGCGAAGGAACTTATGAAGGAAATGGGCCGTGATGTCAATGTTACGGAAGTTGTCGGCATTCTTGAATTCCTGCACAGCAGACTCGACGACATCAAACGTAATATTGTTACAGAAATTGATTTCGATATTGCTGTATTTCCCGGATGCCATTGCGAGTCCGCATGCAAGATGAAAGGACTGTCGGCGCATGATATGATCGCCGACATCGTAAGGGCCGCGGGCGGCAATCCGATAAAGATGGAAGACAACTTATGCTGCGGCGGAGGACTCGCCGGTGTTGATCCGGAACTCGAGAAAAAGGTGATGCACGAATCCATTTCATCAGCACGGAACGCGGGTGCGTTCGCAGTTATCACGTCATGTCCGTTCTGTTTCCTGCAGTTCGATATGGTGGGAAGACAAACGACGTTACACATAACGGAATTGGTTGCATCAGGGATGGGCTGGCACGTTGATGCGCACAAGCACCACAGAACGAAGTGATTCACTTTACGTGCAACGAAAAATGAACTGAACGCACTGAGTGTGTCAGTGAACCCATTGATATTATGTCCGCGATATTCGCATAATCGGCAGCGTTATCTGCGGTTATATTCCCGGACACTTCTATCGCCGCTTTGCTTACATTCCTTACAGCGTCGGCGATCGCTTTTGCTTTTACGGGATCGGCGTTATCGATCATTATAATGTCAGCTGCATTTGCAGCGAGTATCGCATCTTCGACGTTCTCCACTTCAATTTCTGTCTTCATTGAGAACGGGGCGTTCTTTAACGCATCGATAACATTCTTCATACCGCCGGCAGCTTTGATGTGATTATCTTTCACCAGGATCATATCATACAATCCGTAGCGGTGAGGTTCTCCTCCTCCGAGTAATATCGCCTTCTTCTCGAATTCCCTGAAACCCGGCGTTGTCTTTCTTGTGCCGGCTATCTTGACGTTATTGTTTATTTTTCTGCATTTAACGAGAACATCATTTGTTGCCGTTGCGATACCGCTCATTCTCATCATGATGTTCAACGCAGTTCGTTCAATTGTGATGATATTCCTGAGCGGTCCCGACAATGTCATGATGGTTGTTCCCTTTTTCACACGGTCGCCGTCGTATGCCTGTAATTCGCATAAAACATCACATTGTTCGAACAATGTCATCGCTTCTTCGATCCCCGCAATAACTGCATCGGATTCGCATGTTATCTCTGCTGTTCCGTCTATATCGGGAACAAGAAGATCTGTGGTAACATCACCGTATCCGATGTCTTCCTCGAGGAATCGTTCTAACCGTTCCATTGTTACACGTCCAAGGTGAACTCTTTCCCCAATTCCGGAAGAATGACGTTACGTTCTCCTTTCAGGTCCTTCTCAAAGAATTCGCGCGTTTCGGAATGCATAACTATAACATTCTTAGGATCGCACGCTCTTATGAACTCTAAGATCTGATCATGATCGGCGTGCGCAGAGAAATCGTATTTATGAACTTCGCATTCGATCTTGAACGGAACACCGTCCATCATCACGCAGCCGTTCTCCAATAACATTCTTCCGTTGGTATCCTCGGCCTGATAGCCGACGATGAGAACTGCGTTCTTGGGATTCTTCCCCAATTCCCTGAGATATCCGAGTACCGGACCGCCGTCAAGCATACCGCCTGTTGTTACGATAACTTCGCCCTTTCCCGATTGCGATCTCATGGAAGGACTTCTCACTTCCTGGAACACTCGCTTCGCGGCTTTGAATCTCTTGAAGTCCAAAAGGTATTCCGGGTAATTCATGTATAAACGTGTAACAGACCTTCCCATACCGTCCACCCACATATCGTATCCGGAATTTCTGAGAAGGAGCATTATCTCCTGTGTACGTCCTGTCGCGAAACACGGAATGAGAACACGTCCTCCTCTGTCCGTGACCTCCGCCACTTTATCAAGGAACGCTTTTTCCGTATCCTTTCTGGAAGGATGTAAACGTCCTCCGTACGTTCCCTCTATGAAAAGATTCTCGCAGTCCACCGCTCTCGCGGGACCGACAAGCTGCGTGCTTATTGTATGAATATCGCCTGAGTAAATGGTTGACGTATCGCCGCATATCTCGAACATCGTCGCACCGGGAACATGTCCCGCCGTGTGTAACGTTATCTCAAGATCGTCCAACTCGATGGTATCGCCGAACGTCAGCGGAACGACGTTCTTCATCGTTCTGTCGATATCGCCTTTGGTATACGGAAGCGGATAGTTCTCCGATTTTGCGATTTTTAAACTGTCGTTCATCATTATCTCGCTTACCGCTGCGGTCAGCGGTGTTGTGAATAATTCGCAATTATCACGACCGCAGATCCTCGGCACCATGCCGCAGTGGTCCAGATGGCAGTGCGTTAAAAATATGCTGTCAACGCGTCCGCAATCCAACGGGTATTCGGGCGGTTTCGTCGGACTCATGCCGTACTCGAACAACGACGTCCTGCCGTTGCCTTCCATTGTCATTCCCATGCGGCCGATGGCATCCGCTCCGCCCAGGAATCTGAATTTCATTTCCATTATCATCACCTTTGATCCGTATTTTGCCTTCTTTGAAGGACTTTGTGAAAAGAGGTCCGGGGACCTCTTTGGACTTGTATCTCTGACGGTATGCGTGTTTCACGGACATGCGCATTAACGCGTCATCATGTGCGCATTATGCGCACGTTCGTATTTTGCCAATAAGGGGCAAGTATATTTAACTTATGTTCGTGCGCTTTTATCGTGTACCCTTAAAAAGCACCCATTTTCAAGAAATTCTTATATACACGGTACTTCAATCAGACATTTGTCAGCCGTCTGTCTGACAACAAGGGATGCACGTGGGAAAAGAGGCAGGCGACGGCGTCGGGATACTCTCATTCCTGGAAGGAAAAAGGAAGAAGAAGGATACCGGCACCGAAGAGAAGAAGGAAAGCTTATTCAGCAACATATTCTCAGCGATACGCTACACATTTCTGATATCGCTGCTGTTATGGTGGTTACCGATAATCGGTCAGGCGTTCGCAGGTTACGTCGGAGGACGCATAGCGGGAACCCCTGCAAGAGGGATGGCCGCAACGCTCATCGTCGCATTGGGATTGATCGGTCTGATGCTCGTTCTCAGTTCCGGGGCGATAGGAGGGATGGACTTCCTCAACTCCGATCCGAAAGCAGTGATCCAGAACGTCGGAATGGACTTCCCGCTTTTAGGATCATTGCTGATGTACATACTGATGTTCATTCAGGGATTCTTCGCATTCTTCGGCGGAACAACGTCGATGGCGGTGAACATTTACATCATTACCGTGGTCTTCGGTCTCATCGGCGGATTATTGGCGGAAAGGCATACGAAAGAGGCGGCCAAAGGAGCATCTGAACAGAAAGGAAGGTCCATGCCCAGATCGTTGGCCGCATACCTCAAAGGAAAGAAACTCGGTTACGAGAACTTTGACGATCATTTATCGATGCAGCAGGCGGATCCGAATACAACGGCATCGAGATCGTTGGTAAGACAGCCGTCGGCGAGAGAGGAACCTGCTGCGCTGCCGGCAGGCAGTGAAACGGTCGCATCACAGGAAGCGGAACAGCGCGAAAGCCCGTTCGCAGGTCTCATTCACAGGGCGGAGAAGAACGATCCCGAAAAAGAGAGAGTAAGGCACAGTAACTCCAAAGAGGACATGGAATACGTCTGATACCGTTCCGAAGGTATCGTTTGCATTGTTTTTCGTATCTGTTATCGTTCCGAGATCGGTCTTTCCGTACGTATATTACGATTTTACACGCATATTGTCAATGTTTCGCCGTTATCTCCGTCTTAATATCGAAACGCGGGATATGTGCGCCGGCGCACGTGCCTATTGTTTTTATACATAGAACAAGGTGCAGGTGGCAGAGGCTGATCAAGTTGTTCTGTTCGTGCGGATCGATGATGTTTCCCAAAGACGGGCAGTATGTGTGCAATAAGTGCGGCGAGACGAAGACTATCGAAGTTTCAAGCTCACAGCATTTCACTACTAACGCCAACAACAAGGAAACGACGGTGATCGCGGAAACTTCCGCTACATTACCTAAGACGAAGATACTTTGCGAAAGTTGCGGTAACGGGGAAGCATACTTCGTCATAAGACAAACGCGTGCTGCGGACGAACCGGAGACAAGGATATACCGTTGCTGCAAATGCAACTATTCATGGAGAGAGTACTGATACTCTCTGAAAAGATCGGCATGGGGAGAGGATAGGATATGTTCAAGGCGGAGATAAAGTCTGATACGCTCAAAGGATTGGTCAATGTGATATCCACGTTAGTGGATGAGGCCAAGTTCAGTATAAGCGGAGACGGAATAAATCTTAAGGCGGTCGATCCGGCGCACGTTGCGATGGTCGATCTCATGATAGGAAAAGGCGCATTCGAATCGTTCTCGGCGGATAACGCGGAGATGGGTGTGGATCTCGATAAAATAAAGGAGATGCTCAAGCTCGCAGGTTCCGGGGACATAATAGGAATGGAACAGGACGAATCACAGGGACGTCTGATAATCAAGGTCGGAAACATAACGAGGCGTATGAATCTTGTCGACACGTCGGGAATGAGCGACCCGAAAGTTCCTCAGTTGTCATTACCTGCGAACGTCGACGTAGCTGTTTCCGAACTTCAAAGAGGAATGAAAGCAGCTGAATCGGTTTCAGATCACATAGCATTGAGCGCCGATGAGGAATCATTCGAACTGTTCTGCGAAGGTGACACGGATTCAGTTTCACTTAAGTTAGACAAAACAAAACTTGCAGGTATAACGGCAACATCGAAGGTAAGAAGCTTATTCCCGTTGGATTACTTCTCCAATCTGATGAAGGCGATCCCGTCAGACACAGTTGTCAGAATTTCCCTGGGTAACGACTATCCGGTGAAACTGAGCTTCAGCTTTGCCGACGGCAACGGTACCGTCGGTTATCTGCTTGCACCCAGGATAGAGAACGATTGAGCTGGTACTCATGGAGGCAGCGAACTGTTTGGACGCATACGACCTTAAGAAGATGGCCGATAAGATACGGAAGCACGTCATTGAAATGACATTCGAGGCGGGCTCCGGCCATCCCGGAGGTTCGTTATCATCCGCGGAACTGTTCGCAACGCTTTACTTCAATGTTTTAAAACATGATCCGAAGAACCCCGATTGGTCCGAAAGAGATAAATTCGTATTATCGAAGGGACACGTCGCTCCCGCGTTATATGCGGCGTTAGCGGAATCCGGTTACTTCCCGACGGAAGAATTACTTACGCTGAGAAAGATAGGCTCACGGTTACAGGGACATCCGGTAAGAGGAAAACTTCCCGGAGTGGAGATGTCCACAGGTTCTTTAGGACAGGGACTGAGCATGAGCTGCGGTCTTGCGATCGCAGCGAAACTTGACAAGAAAGATACAAGAATTTATTGTCTCCTCGGGGACGGCGAATTACAGAGCGGCCAGAACTGGGAGGCAATGATGTTAGCTTCTCATTACAAATTGAACAATTTGACAGTATTCGTCGATCGGAACCGTTTACAGATAATGGGCGGAACCGAGGATACATTATCAATAGATCCGTTGGCCGATAAGCTGAAAGCATTCGGTCTTAAGACAACGACGATAGACGGGCACAATGTAAAACAAATAATCAAAGCATGCAAAAAAGCTGCAACCTCAAGAACACCATCAGCAATAATACTGAACACGATAAAGGGGAAAGGCGTCTCGTTCATGGAAAATAATCCTGATTTCCACGGACGTTCATGCAAACCCGACGAGAAAGAGAAGGCATTGAAAGAGATCGCGGAGAGGTTAGCATGAAAGCAGCTCAGCGTAAATATTACGGAAAGGCGCTGGCAAAACTCGCCGAAAGGAAGGATGTTGTGGTATTGGACGCAGATCTCGGCGATTCAACAAGAACGTCAGATTTTGCAAGCGTCGCAAAGGAAAGGTTCATTCAGATCGGAATTGCAGAGCAGAACATGATAGGCGTGGCCGCAGGCCTCGCCGCTGCAGGTAAAACGGTATTTGCGTCAACGTTCGCGGTGTTCGCGACAGGCCGCTGCTGGGAGCAGATAAGGCAAGCGGTAGCGTATCCGAAACTGAATGTGAAGATCGTTGCAACACATTGCGGCATAAGCGTCGGCGGCGACGGTGCTTCGCACCAGGCGCTCGAAGACATGGCAATAATGAGAGCGCTTCCCAATATGACGGTAATATCGCCGGCGGATGCAAACGAAACATATGAAGCGACAATGGCCCTCGCCGACTATAACGGACCGTGCTACATGAGAATGGGTCGTGCTGATTTTCCGTTAATAACGGAAGAAGGAACGAAATTCGAGATAGGCAAGGCGAAGATACTCCGTGAAGGCAAAGATATCACGCTGATCGGAACGGGACAGATGGTGATGTCCTGTCTGGATGCCGCTGAGTTACTGGCGGAAAAGGGGATATCGGCCGAAGTAATAAACATGTCAACAATAAAACCGCTGGATGTTGATGCGGTCATAACATCAATATCAAAAACAAAATGCGTAGTGACGGCGGAGGAACACAGTATCATCGGCGGACTCGGTTCAGCGGTAGCAGAATGCCTTTCGGAGAACAGACCGACACCGCAGATAAGAGTGGGAGTAAAAGATTCATTCGGCGAATCCGGCGATCCGAGCGAATTGATGAAGAAATACGGCCTCACTGCCGATGACGTGGTCAAAGCGGCGGAGGAACTTATCGGGAGGAAAACCAAATGAAGATATTCATAGACACGGCGAACATAGACATGATCAAAGAGATCAACAGCTGGGGGATACTCGACGGCGTTACGACGAACCCGAGTCTTATAGCAAAGGAAAAAACAGATCTTAAGACGTGCGTCAAGAAAATATCGGAAATAGTGGACGGTCCGATATCCGCTGAGGCGATATCAATGACGGCGGACGCAATGATAAAGGAAGGCCGTGAATTATCGAAGATACACGAGAACATTAACGTAAAATTACCGATGTGCGTCGAAGCGCTGAAGGCAACGAAAGTGTTATCGTCAGAAGGCATAGACGTGAACATGACCTTGATCTTTTCACCGCAACAGGCACTGCTTGCCGCTAAAGCGGGTGCACGATTCGTGTCCCCGTTCGTAGGACGTTTGGACGATATCGGTCAATCCGGTTCCGAAACATTATCGCAGATAGTCGGTGTTTTCAGAAATTACGATTACGACACGGAAATAATAGCAGCGAGCATAAGACACCCGATGCACGTTCTGGATGCGGCGCTGTTCGGCGCCGATATAGCAACGATCCCATACGACATACTGAAGAAGATGGTATCCCATCCAAAAACGGACGAAGGTATCAAGCTCTTCTTAGCGGATTTCGAGAAATCGAAAAAATGACATTCGATATCGTCATCATAGGCGGAGGTCCCGCGGGGAACAAAGCGGCGTCCCTGCTTTCCCGGGAGTACGACGTGATGGTGATCGAGGAACATAGCACATCAGGAGAACCGATACAATGTACGGGACTGATATCCGATGAGGTTTTAGAATTATCAGGCGTGCAACCCGAAATTCTCAACGAATTATACGGAGCCAGCATCACATTTCCTAACGGAAGGAAAATATCAATAAGGTCAAAGGAACGTAAAGCGGTCCTCATCGACCGCGGCGATCTTGACAGAAAGATGGCTTACGCGGCAAGCGACAGCGGTGCTGTGCACAATTACTCCACAAAGTACATCTCGCACAAAGCAACAGACAGCGAAGTAACAATAACAACAGACAAAGGAGAACACGTTTCTCAAATGCTCATAGGAGCGGACGGCCACGGATCAGTTACCGCAAGAACGATAAGCGATAATGCACCCCTAGAATACGTAAGAGGCATTCAAGTAGACGTAAAGAGAAGAACAGAAGATCAGGAGATGATAAACATCCGAATAGGTTCGGATATCGCACCGGGTTTCTTCTCATGGGAGATACCGTTCGGCGATATGACGAGAAT
>Ga0123353_10013382_pt1 | contig 11750 bp, 8 predicted proteins | sample TergutLab28metaG_3_FD_92763 | JGI IMG/M metagenome (GOLD analysis project Ga0123353, IMG submission 92763) | Labiotermes labralis P3 segment gut microbial communities from Petit-Saut dam, French Guiana - Lab288 P3 | ecosystem: Host-associated > Arthropoda: Insects > Digestive system > Gut ... | reverse complement strand
GTGATCCTTGCCAGCCACAATTCGCCGGAACAGCGCGTCCGGACGATACAACTGGGGACCGCCTGGAGCATAGCTTATGAGGACGGGAACATCCGCACAACTTTAGCGGACTCCGCTCACACACTGCAGGTCAATCCGGAGGATTATAGAGAAGCAACGCTTTATACAAGCAGCTTATCCGGCGAAATTTTGTTGCACTTCAGCGATGACTACCCGCCTCAGTCTGTCTCTGTTCAGCGCTGGAACGCAAGATATCAAACGGGCAGCCAAAACGTATCTGCACTGCTGGACAAGGGCGAACCAGTTGAAGCATATGAAACCATGATCCACCTGCGCAATGACGGCCACGATTATGTATATGAAGTGTCGGCATTCTGGGCAGACGGCAGATCGACTTACACATTCCGGGTCGAGTGCAGCGTGCCTTCATCCCCAAATGTCTTTGATTCAGAATCGCTGGATTTTTCTGTGGACATACAGACCGAGTACTACGAGTACATAAATGAAGACGCTTTTTCGAACATCACCGTCGAATACCTGCAAATCAGCGGGCACCCGGACAGCAGGATCGAGCAAAGCATCAACCTGATACTGGGAGGAATGGCGTGGCTCTATGAAATCTCACCGACGGAAGAGGATCTGTTTTATGATATGAAATGTGAATACACTATTTTAGCCGGACGCTATCTGAGCGCGAGTTATTACATGCAATATGACCACCGGGGCGATCCGCACCCCTGGCGATGGCTGGACAGCATCGTTCTTGATCTGAAAACCGGCTTGGAAGTGGAGCTGGCTGACGTGATAAATATCGATGGTCGACTCAGGAACAAACTAACAAGCAGAGAGTTTGATTACTCTGATGAAGGAGAATCACAAATAGTCGGGCTTGATGAAGGAGCACTTGAGGAAGTAGACCTCGAAGACTTTTACAGGCAAATATGCTCATACGGGTTTTTTATCCTCAGCGAGAACTCCATCGGGTTTATAGTCGAAGTCCCGCATTATATAGGCGACTATTGGGTGTTGGCATTTCCTTATGAAAGTATCGACGAGTTGATGCACCCGTGGTTTACGGCTCTTCTTCATGGACATTAACTGCAAAGGCTTAGCCGCGGGCACGACAGCGAAAATCCAATGTGTTACCCCTGTGTTGGATTAACACAACAGAACCGTCCCCCTGTGTTCCCCCTGTGTTCCCTCATGTGCTAAAGGTTCACCCTCTTTGTTGCCACACTGTTGCAAAAGACCCGGTCATGCTCGACAAACAGCATGGTCGGGTTGTATGTTACGATCAACTCTTCTATCTGTATGCGAGACAGTACATCGATATAATTGAGCGGCTCATCCCAGATATACACATGCGCCTTTTGGCAAAGACTCGCGGCGATCAGGGTCTTCTTTTTTTGCCCCGCACTAAAATCCCGCATATCCTTTTCGAACTGTACTCGCGAAAAATCCAGCTTACGCAGGATCGCCTTGAAAAGAGTCTCGTCGATACCCTGCGCTTCGGCAAAATCGTTCAGGCGCCCTGTTAGAAAAGAGGCGTCCTGCGGCACATAGGATATTATCAGCCTGCTCCCGACTGTTACTGTGCCGGTATGAGGTATGTCCTCGCCGCATAAAAGCTTCAGAATGCTGCTTTTTCCTGTACCATTGCCGCCCAGGATCGCCACACGTTCGCCCCGCTGAAGGGAAAAACTCAGATTTTGGAAAACGGCTTTGTTATCATAAACGACCGAGACGTTTTCCAAAAACAGCAGGCGGGGAGAGTGATAGGGCAGAGGATGGATTTTCAGATCCTCGGCTTCCTCAATGTTTTTCAGCAGAGTTGACCTTTCGTCGATGGCGTCCTGCCGACGTTTTTCGGTGGCTTTTGAGCGCTTCATCATTTTAGCGGCTTTATGGCCGATATATCCCTTGTCCGCGCTGAGCCCGGACTTGAGAGGTTGGGTTTTACTCCTTTCCACTTTGTCCGACCAGCGGGCAGTGCGGGCGGCGGTCTCTTTCAGCCTGCCAATCTCATGCTCCAGACGCTCGTTTTGTGCCAGTTCATAAGCATCACGGAGCCTCTTCTGCTCCCACCAGGTCGAAAAGTTGCCGTGCATGACCTCGATGTTGCTCTTGTTTATCGACAGGATATGGTCAACGCATTCGTCCAGAAACGCGCGGTCGTGCGAGACAAGGATAAACCCGCTCTTGCAGTTTAGATAACGCGCGACCGTTTCGCGCGCGGCCATGTCCAGATGGTTTGTCGGCTCGTCGATCAGCAGGAAGTTGCTTTCGCGTAAGAATAAGCCGGCCAGCAGCGCTTTCGTCTGCTCGCCGTTTGACAGCGTGAAAAAAGGGCGATAGAGGGCGTCTTCTTCCACAGAAAGATTAGAAAGCTCTTTCTGGATCTGCCATTTTTGGGCTTCCGGCGCTATGGATGTCAGGATCTCATAGGTGCTTCGCTCCTTGTCCTCAACAGTAAACGGGAAATATTCAAACCCGACGGTTGAGAAAATAGATCCGCTGTACTCGAGCTGCCCCATGAGAAGCTTAAGAAAAGTCGTCTTTCCGCGCCCGTTTCGTCCGCAAAAACCAAGCTTCCAGTCTGTATCGATCTGAAAAGACATATCCGTAAAGATGTTCGTATAGCTGCCCTCATACGCAAAAGTCAAGCCTGAAACACTAATCAGCGACATAAATAAAACAGTCCTTTCCCGTGTCGGAAAAAGACTTAAATGCATCATGTGACATACAGGCGTTAGACGCCCCAATCAACAAAGCGCACCGGTCCGAATCCAACACAAACCAGCCCATCTGAAGCGGGCTGCATCAGGCATTGGCAGAACGGACTAGCGGATCATCGATGCACCTCATCTCTTTGATATGCCCAGAGTATAGCCGGGTTTTTGCTAAAATGCAAGATATTTTTGAGCGAAGCAGGGGGCGATCCCCCTGCTTCAATAAACCGGAACCGGCACCTGCGGCCTCTACCAGGCGATTTGACCATAGCGCTGCACCAGTTCGAGAAACTCCGCGCGCAAGCCGAAGACGTCGGCGCCAAGAGCGTCGCCCGCCCGGGATAAAACGCTCGATAGTGAACTGTTGCCCCTGAAGCCGGAATCGGTGACTATCAGCCCAAACTCCGCAACTGCTGAAGCAAAAAGGAAATTATCTGAAACGCTCTTCTGCAAAGCATCAAACCCAACAACATGTTCAACCAGCTTGCTTTCAAATCCGTCGGGTTCCTTGTAGCGAACCTTCACCGTCATGAAATCGTCGCTGCCTGTCGTAATGGTTTGACTGTACCGCAACGGATCGACAAGAGTGCCGCCCTCACCACCCCCGATGGGAATGAGCTCGTAGAAGACGGTCACATTGTGCCCGGAACCGATCTCTCCCGCGTCTTTCTGATCGTTGTTAAAATCTTCGTTCTCGAGGCGACGCGTATCATAGCCGATGAGCCGGTAAGCGCTGACTGTCTCGGGGTTGAACTCGACTTGAATCTTGACGTCTTTTGCGATCGTGAACATGGTCGAGTCAAACTCGTCGACAAGAACCTTTTTAGCCTCCTGGATGTTGTCGATGTAAGCATAGTTACCGTTGCCATTCGAAGCGATGGCCTCCATTATGTTGTCCTTCAAGTTATCCATGCCATAACCGAGGACACTGATGAATATGCCCCTGTCGCGCTCCGCTTCGACCAGTTTGATGATTGCGTCCACGCTGCTTTCGCCGACATTGAAATCACCATCGGTAGCGAGGATAATGCGGTTGTTGCCGCCCTCGATATAATTTTTTGAGGCCAGCTCATATGCTGTACGAAGACCGCTTGCTCCGGCAGTCGAACCTCCTGCTTTTAGATCGTCGATCATCCGTGTGAGCCTTCGGGTTTCGGAACCGGATACCGAGTCGGCAATGATCCGGTCGCTGCCTGCGTAAGTAACGATGGATATTATATCGTTTTCGCCTAACTTATTAAGCAGGAGTTTCATCGACTCGATCACAAGGGGAAGCCTGTTCGCAGAGTTCATCGACCCGGAAACATCGATGAGGAAAACGACATTGTTCGCGATCTCTTCGGTGTTCTGAAGCCGCATACCCTGTATCGCGATCTGGGCCAGCAGATGACCCGGCGCCCATGGGCAGGCGCTGACTTCGGTTGTAATGGAGAACGGATGCTCGCTGCCTGGTTTGGGAGCGGGGTACGAATAATCAAAATAGTTTATGAGCTCTTCTATGCGTATGCCGGCCGGCTCCATGCCATGCGCGATCTGACGGCGCATGATACTGTATGAAGCGGTATCCACACTGGAGGAAAACGTAGACAGCGGGCTTGTAAGTGCGTCCTTGAACGGCGATTCCGGAGCAGATGCGTACTCCTCTGTCTCATCAAACGGAACATAGCGCCACTCTTCACCATCGAACCATTCCGCTCCCGGCGCCATTGCCGGAGTCGACATCCCGCCGCTGATTCCCGTAATGCCGCCGGGGGCGCGCATGTACAGCTCATGTATAGAGCCGTCGAAAGGGCCTGCATTGCCGCAGCCAGTAAACAGGGAGAGTGCGAGTGTAAGTGAAAGCACAAGTGAAATCACGGAAATATAACGCTTCATTTTGCTCATCCTTTCGAAAATGTTAAAGAGTTACTCTTTTTTGGATTTTCTGATGACTGTAAGACGCTGGTAAACACATAATGTTCCGTGGTTTTCAAAATATGTTAAAATAAATTTGCGAAATTATTAAGTAAATATTAAGAAAATGTTAAGTATATATTACAAATGTGTTAATCACTTGTCGACTAAAATTCAACAACAAATACCTACAATCCGGTAACAGTTTTCCTGTCCAGTTGCCATTATGCTGATATTGTGTTACGCTCTACAGAGAGCAAAGCCTGTGCCTTATCTGACAGGGCGAAGGGCAGACAAGGCTCCTATTACACTGAACACACTAATACGGAGGGAAAATCATGGATGTCAATGAAATCAAAGAGGCGCTAAAACTGTATTTTGACGGCAGTTTCGAAAGCAGCGGTGAAAAAATAGCAACGGTATTCAACGGCGCTGCGCATGTGTACGGCCACGATGGAGACGGAGCACTGAGGGATATGGATATAGATTCGTTCGTCAAACTCGTCGAGTCAGGTGCGTCGCGCAAGCCCAGACCGGTATACCCCCGCCATGACGAAATACTGTCAATCGAATTTACCGGCGTAAACACCGCTATCGCACGGGTGAAGATCCGGGTCCTAAGCACCATGTTCACCGACATTCTCAGCTTTATACGTTTAGACGGGAAATGGACAATTATTTCCAAACTGTATTCGGGAGTGCCAATCGAGTAATGACAGACACGATCATGTTCGATTTAGACGGGACCCTGCTCCAGTTTTCTCAGGAAGAGTTTATCGGAGCTTACTTTGCCGAGCTTTCGAAGGTGTTTCATAAACTGGGTATGGATCCGAAGGCGTCCATAGAAGCCGTTTGGGTTGGCACAAAAGCGATGATGAAAGGCGGCGGGGATGAACTCAACACCCAAAGGTTCTGGCAAGGATTCGCGCAGCATCTTGGGCTTAATGCAGAGCGGCGTAATGTTGTAGAAGCCGCGTGCGACAGTTTTTACCAAAACGAGTTCAATGCAGTCAAATCGGTGCTGCGACCAAACGACACAGCCAAAAGACTTGTGCGTAAAATGGCGTCAAAAGGGTATGGTCTGGTTCTGGCAACGAACCCTTTGTTCCCACTGTGCGCCGTCGAGTCAAGACTTGGATGGGCAGGGCTTGAGTCGCGGGACTTCCGGCTCGTTACACACTATGCCAACAGTAAGTTTTGCAAGCCAAACCCCGGATACTATCGCGAGATTTTCACCAGGATCAACAAAACGCCGGACTGTTGCCTTATGGTTGGCAACAACCCGGCGGAGGATATGAGTGTCGGAGTGTTGGGTGCGCAGACATATCTGGTGACCGACTGTCTGGAAAACGAAGCGGGCGAAGATATTACGCAATACCGGCGCGGCACGCTTAAAGAGATGGAGATTTATCTGACGTCTCTGCCTGATATCTAACCCCGCAGGCTTCTGTCGCTCATATCTCCTTCATCTCCCCGCGCCTTGTAAGACCCATGATCCGGTCTCGATACGACATGGATATCGGGTCCTCCATAAGCCGCCTCACAACGGATATATCGTTGCCGAAATGCATGGGGACAACGCAACGAACCTCAACGGTTTTCATGAGATAGTCGATCGCCCATGCGTACTGCTCTTCCAATCTGGGATCGACCGGAATAAAGGCGAGGTCGATCGGCTTGCCTGTAAGCCGGTCGATTTCTTTTTTGTATGTGAAGGCCATGCCATCATTGTCATCGTCCGGCTCGCCCTCCCAATGCCACCAGTTGAGATCGCCGGCATGGAATATTCGCAGTTCGTCGACGTCGACGATGAAAGCCACCCCCTCATCGTTTGAAGCCAGTGCAGAAACAGTCATATCCGGGTGAGTAAGAGTGGCGTCCGGTCCGATCATAAACGCGCCGTCGACGCAACGTATGTCGTCGGAAAGAATAAACCTCAACTTTGGTATTTCTGATTTCCACTTAAAAACACCCCGGTTGAAGTGGTCGCCGTGCTTGTGCGAGACAAATACGACAACATCCTTATCCCGCAGAGCGGAAGGATCGATGACGCCGCTTTCCAGCCCTTCCCCTTTAGGTTTGTCGCGCCAATAGTCGAAAATGAGAAAATGCTCCGCGGTACGCACAGCAAACCCGCTATGATAAAGATACCAGACTTTTAATTTCATGTGACCTTCCCCCTCATATATCCAGCGCCGAGAAATGACCGCGAAACACAGCCTGTGCTACATTGGAAGGTTTGACACAGTCGCCTATCGAGTCGAAATAAGGGGCGCAGTCCGCGAGAGCTTCCGTCACGGCGCTGTTAGCCTTTCGCCCGGCGGCGCAGACCACCGAATCTGCGGGAACCAGGAGTTCACCGCCTGCCGTTTTGCAGATGATACCTTCGTCTGTGACTCGAACTGCTCGTGTCCCTGTCAGGCACCTTGCATGCTTTTTCAGTTCCTCAAGCAACAGCGGCCTGTGTCGCGGATTCGCATCGGTGCAGACATCGCCTTCCATCTCAACGACAGTCACATCGTGCCCCACCATCGCCAAATGCACAGCTGTCTCACAGCCCACAAGCCCGCCGCCGATTATTGCTACCCTTTTGCCGAGATTACCACCCTCATCCGGCAGAAAGTCCGCTACTATAGCTTTTTCAATTCCCGGTATAGGCGGAAGAAGAGGCTCCGACCCTGCGGCGACTATTAGCGCGTCCGGCGCGATGCGGCCGGTCAGCTCAGGCGTCACTTCAGTATTGAGGCGGACATCCACGCCGGCTTTTTCAATTTGCAAGGCCTTGACCTCGATAAACTTGTACAAATCGTCCTTGAAAGGTATGCCGCGCTCCGCCTTCAGCGCACCGCCGAGTGAGCCTGATTTTTCACACAGGATGACATTGTGACCACGCTCAGCCGCTGTAAGGGCGCACTGCATCCCGCCAGGGCCGCCGCCGGCAACAAGGACCTTCTTCGGTTTCGACGGAGGGGGAGCGTAATTATGCTCGTACTCATGTCCGATGACGGGATTCAGCGAGCACACACGAAGCCCCGTTATGAGCCGCTCTGCCATACAGGTGAAGCACCTGCAGCAGCGGACGATCTCATCGCTTCGCCCTTCAAGCGCTTTACGCGGGAGATACGGATCGGCAAGCAGCGCCCGGCCCATGACAACTGCGTCGGCCAATCCTGTGGTTATTATATCTTCCAGCATCTGCGGCTCATTTAAAGCCCCTATAGTGGAAACCGGGATTTTGACGTGTTTTTTCATCTCCCCTGCATAATGCACATTTACGCCGCGCGGATGAAACATCGACGGGTGAGTCTTATCAAAGCTGCCCTTATGAGAACCGGTCGAGACTTGCAGCAAATCTATTTTGTCCTGGGCGAGCTTAGCAAACTCAATCGCGTCTTCAAACATATATCCATCGTCCAGGTACTCCTCTGCGCTGATCCTCAGCTCCAGCGGAAAACCCGGACCGACTGCGGAGCGTACGGCATCGACGACCTCAAGCGCGAGTCTCGCCCGGTTTTGGAGATCACCTCCATAATCGTCATCCCTGCTGTTTGTCGCCGGAGATAAGAACTGCTCAAGGAGCCAGCCGTGTCCCGCGTGGATGAGCAGCATTTCAAAACCTGCGTCGCGGCAAAGCCCCGCCGCTTTTGAATATGATTCCAGCACGCTGTCGATCATGGATTTTGTCATTTTTTGCACGACGGCATGACCATCCTCGACTACATCGACGGGGCCCCACGCGGGGCCGTCCGTCAGCGCGAACCGGCCGCCGTGTGATAGTTCCATGCTAGCGATCGCACCGTGGCGCCGCACCGCGCGCGCCGCGACGGCGAGACTGTCTTTTGCGTTCGGCGCATCCATCGTCACCTGTACGGGGTAGTATTTTCCCATTTTTCCATCGACGATAAGTTCGCTGACATGGACAATGGCGGCGCCGCCCTTTGCGCGCAGCTCATAAAAAGCGGCGGCTTCCGGAGTCAGACACCCGTCTGATGTCAGGATGGGATAAGTCATCGGCGCTGAGATTATCCTGTTTTTCATTTTCAATCCGCCGATGACAAGCGGGCTGAACAGGTTCGGGAACTGTCTTGTCATAACAAATGCACTCCATGTTTTTGTGTTAGTATACCCCATAAAAGCGCCGGCCGCAATACACCGGGAAGCGGCTGAATCTATATAGTAGTTGCTATAGCGACCGCGCTGTGCTACACTGTTTCCACCCTGTGTCTTTGTAAGGGAGTTGATGCAGAGCAACTAACTATTCACCAGGAACAAACCACACATGAAAAGATTATGGACCCGCGACTTTACCGTTTTGACATTTGGCACCGTCGTCTCTGTTTTCGGGAACACACTTGCAGGGTTTTCCATAAACCTCCTTGTGCTCGACTACAGCAACTCGGTGTTCCTCTTTATACTGTACCTGGTCATATATAATCTGCCGAAGATAATCGTTCCGATGATTGCAGGGTCGTTTCTTGACAGCTTTTCCCGAAGAAAGGCAATATATACCCTTGACTATATCTCAGCAGCGATTTATGTTTCCCTCTTCTTTATACTCGGAGGCGGGTTTTTCAACTACTTTTTTCTGCTCGCAATGTCGATCACCCTGGGCACGATAGACAGTTTTTATTACGTAGCATATGAAAGCCTGTACCCGGTGCTCGTAGCAGAAGGAAATTTCAGAAAAGCCTACTCGGTATCCTCAACTATCATGCCGCTTTCCGCCGTCATGCTGCCGGTCGCGACACTGCTGTACGAGCAGGTTGGAATAGGGCGCATCTTTCTTTTCTCGGCGGCGGCTTTTTTTATTGCAGCATGTCTGGAAACGAGGATCCGTGCCGACGAGACGCATCTCCGGCAGAAAACCGAAAAGTACAGTTTGTCGGAGTTTAAAACGAGTTTCCGGGAAGGCGTTGAGTACATAAAAGGTGAGAAGGGGCTTCTTGTCATAACCAGCTACTTCTTCGTATCAATGTTTGCAGGCTCGGGCGGTTCACTGTTTCTCCCGTTTTTCCGCGACGCTCCACACCTCGGCGTCATGGTTTACAGCCTGGTCATGGGCGGCGGCGTCGTGGGCCGGCTCATAGGAGGGGCTGTCCAGTACCGGCTCGATTATCCCAAAGACAAGAAGTTTCTTATAGCGATGATCGTATACGTTTCCATATGCCTGCTGGAAATGGGCATCCTGTTCATGCCCCTTTACGTTATGGCCGCATTTAGCTTTGTGGTCGGATTACTCGGGGTCACAAGCTACAATATACGTATTTCCGCCACGCAAAGTTATCTGCCGGACGCAAAAAGAGCCAGATTCAACGGCACATTTCAGATGGTCATGAACGCCGGTATGATAGTCGGGCAGCTTGTCGGCGGGGCTCTTGCGGACTTTGTCCCGATACGCGCCGTCGTTGTCGCGCTTAATGCCATATGCCTTGTCGCGTCCTTTGGCATCATGTGGCGCGGAAGACGTCATGTCATCCCGATATATAACAGAGTCGTATAGTAATTTTACCTGTACATATCAGATATTTCCGGGTATACTATCTGTTATCACGGCGTCGGAGGTATAAATCCATGAAATCCAAATTCGCCAAGGTACTCAGCCGCCTGCGGCGAGAGGCGGGGTACAGTCAGAGGCAGGTGGCCTCGGACCTCGGTATATCGCAAGCTCTGTTATCGCATTATGAAAATGGCGCGCGCGAACCGAAGCTGGAGTTCGTGATCAGGGCATGCGACTATTACAGCGTTTCCGCTGACTTCATCCTGGGAAGGAGCAATGAGCGGGCTGATAAATCGCTGCGGCTTGTTGAAGAGCTCAGCGGTATAGTCGGAGAACTTCAGAAAGTAAAAACAGCCGAAGACTCGCTGTTGGAAAGACTGCGGCAACTGACAGCGGAAAGTTAACAACTCACGGAAGGTTCCTATATATGCAGGAGAGAATCAGAAACTTCTCCATAATCGCGCACATAGATCATGGCAAGTCGACTCTTGCAGACCGGCTGCTTGAGACATGCGGCGCCATCGACGCGCGCGATATGGAAGACCAGATACTTGACAATATGGAGCTTGAGCGCGAACGCGGGATAACGATCAAAGCCCGCGCCGTCGGTATGTCATATACCGCGAGAGACGGGCAGGAGTACAGGCTCAACCTCATCGACACACCAGGACATGTCGACTTTAATTACGAGGTATCCCGCTCACTCGCAGCATGTGAAGGCGCGATCCTTGTGGTGGACGCGGCGCAGGGGGTCGAAGCCCAGACGCTTGCAAACACATACCTTGCGCTTGATCACGACCTCGAGATACTGCCTGTCGTGAACAAGATCGACCTGCCGGCTGCGGACCCTTCCCGCGTGAAAAAGGAGATCGAAGACATAATCGGGATCCCCGCCGAGGACGCTCCGGAGATATCCGCCAAACGGGGTATAGGTATTGAAGAGGTACTTGAACGTATCATCAGCGATATACCCGCTCCGAAAGGAGCGCCGGACGCACCGCTCCGCGCGCTTATTTTCGACAGTCAGTATGACGCATATAAAGGCGTCATAGTATATATTCGCGTAGTGGACGGGCAGCTCCGGCGGGATATGGAAGTAAAGCTGATGTCGACCGGCGCGAAGTACCGGGTCGTAGAAACGGGGCATATGCGACCGGTCGGAATGGAACCTTGCGAGGTACTGTCGGCGGGTGACGTCGGATACCTGACAGCCAGCATAAAGAATGTAGGCGACACGACAGTCGGTGATACGGTGACCGGGGCGGATAAACCGGCGGCGGACCCTCTGCCGGGGTACAAAAAAGTCCTGTCGATGGTTTTCTCGGGGCTTTATACAGCCGACGGCGCAAAATACCCCGACCTGCGCGAGGCGCTGGAGAAACTCAAACTCAATGACGCAGCGCTATCATATGAACCGGAATCATCGGCCGCTCTGGGTTTTGGTTTCCGATGCGGTTTTCTCGGGCTGCTTCATTTGGAAATAGTCGGAGAAAGACTGGAGCGCGAGTATAATCTGGATCTGATAATGACCGCGCCCAGCGTCATCTACCGCGTCACAAAATCCGACGGAGACGTAGTTTATGTCGACAACCCGCTCAACTATCCCGATCCTTCGCTCATCGAACTGGCCG
>Ga0123353_10013380_pt1 | contig 11751 bp, 14 predicted proteins | sample TergutLab28metaG_3_FD_92763 | JGI IMG/M metagenome (GOLD analysis project Ga0123353, IMG submission 92763) | Labiotermes labralis P3 segment gut microbial communities from Petit-Saut dam, French Guiana - Lab288 P3 | ecosystem: Host-associated > Arthropoda: Insects > Digestive system > Gut ... | reverse complement strand
CCCCCATCACCAACCAGAAGAACACTCCCTTCCACGTCGTCAAAATATGCCTCCGAAACAACACCACCACCTTCTCTCCCTTCCTCTGCCCCTCAAAATCTACACTCATGCTTATAGTATATCACGGCAAAATTTCACACCTAACCGCTCTCGGACTTCAGACAAAAAGCGACCCAAACGGATCGCTTTTCATTATCAGAATCTACTTCCTATCCTACTTTTTCACTACAAACTTTTTAACCGCAAATACACCCACACCCACCAACATCAGACCAGCACCAAGCACAGCTACCAGCGTCAAATCACTACCAACACCAGAACCATCGCTAACCACACCTGCACCCGAGCTCGGCATACCAACCCCAGCCCCCGCCCGATTGATCGTAATCATATAATCTACACACCAGTTTTCAACACTATCGCAGACTTCAGCATAAAGTTCATTCGCACCCACCACCAAACTCACCGGTGTGCTACCCAAAAACTTGCTCGTATGCCAGTTCCAGAAATCATCCCAGCTCATCGACGCATAGATATCCGCCATACTTGAGCTAGCTACAATGTCCGCCAAAGTGATGGTCGATTTGCTATTAGGCACATTTATACTGTATTGGTAAAAATTATTCCAACCATAGTCACAATCGTTCGAAACTACCTCGCCATCTTCCTCAATGCAAATTTGATCGCCCAGCTCAGCAATCGGCGGAATACTCACGCCAGCCACACTCACCAATTCATGCCCTTCCTCCGCAATCGCCAAACCAGCATCAACTGTGTAAGTACCGTAGTCCATTTTTAAATCATAACCATCATCCGTGAAAAACACCACATAGTCCCCAGCCGGCAAGCCATTATATAAAGAGCCCCAATAACTATTGCCACAACCATCAGCAATCACGGTATCCAGATCATGTGCCTCAAATAGATATGTCATCATACACCAATCGAGCTCATAGCTATATCCCTTAAAATAAAGGTTGGCCGCACTATCCAAGCTAAAACTATATCCGCCCAGCACCCACTGCGGATAACCTTCGTAAGCATCAATCACGTCATTGCTCGCTACACCATGCGCCTCATCAAAAACTAAAGTTTCTAAAAACGGCAAAGTGATCGGCCCCGCTACCGACGGCGCCGCCGCATTAACTACCCCACCCAAGCCGAAAAGCGCAGAAACCGCCACAATCCCGGCTAATATAATTGATCTACATCGTTTAAGCATATTATTTCCTCTTATTCTTAATTAGCTACATTATAGCACAACTTAAAATAAACAATAAACTTTTTGAGCACAATATTTTTCTAACAAACAAGTTTATCCCTTTCACTAACATGGTAGCCTGGAGACGAGTCGAACGTCCAACCTTCTCCTTAGGACGGAGTTGCTCTATCCATTGAGCTACCAGGCCATCGGTATAATTATACCATTAACAACAGTCTCTCCCAACGCTTCCTATCTCATAAACTTATCAACCACATCCTCGTACTCATACATCTCAGAAACCTTAAACCAATGATCAACTTCCTTCTCCGCTTCTTCCACGCTCCCACTCGCATGAATCAAATTCGGTATCCCAATCTTCTTACTATTACTATAACCAAAACTCATATGCGAATAATCCCCCCGCACCGTACCCATATCCGCCGATTTCGGCTCAGTCGGTCCCACAATCTTCCGCACCAGCGCCACCGCCTCAATCCCCTCCATCACCATCGCAATCACCGGCCCGCTCGCCATATACTCCAGCGTCAAATCAAACGCCTCCTGCCCCCTCCGCGAAATCATCTGCGAAATCCCCTCATAATGCGTATAATAATGATCCTTATCCGGATTTACCATCTTGCAACCCACAATCTTCAAACCAACCCGCTCAAACCGGCTCAAGATATCCCCCACAATTCCTCTTTGCACCGCATCTGGCTTAAACACCACCAACGTCTTCTGCAACAGCCTATCATATTCTTTGTCTGTCATTTCTGTATCTTTTCTCTGCGCCATAAATATCTCCTTTTACAAAAGTATACCATGTTATCATGGATACATATGTACCTATCTGATCTCATCACCGAATTCCTCGAGTCTCTCGAGGTCGAAAAAGGCCGCAGCATCAACACTACCCGCAATTACGACCTCTATCTCTCGCGTCTCATTGAATTCGCCGGCGACCTCCACCCCAGACAACTCACCTCCGACCTCCTCCGTAAATACCGCCTCTGGCTCAACCGCTACGAGAACGAGCGCAAGGGCAAACTCTCTGCCTCCACCCAAGCTTACCACCTGATCGCCCTCCGCGGTTTCCTCGTTTACCTCAGCAAGCGCAACATCCCATCCCTCGACCCCGCCCTCGTCGAACTCCCCAAAACCATCAAAAAACAAGTCACCTTCCTCCACTACGACGAAGTTCAAGCCATCCTCGACGCCATCCCCGCCGATTCCGAAACCGACCTCCGCGACCGCGCCATCATCGAACTACTTTTCAGCGCCGGCCTGCGCGTCGCCGAACTCATCAGCCTCAACCGCAACTCCATCAACCTCGACCGACGCGAATTCATCGTCCGTGGCAAAGGTCAAAAAGACCGCCCCGTCTTTATCAGCAAAACCGCCGCCGCCAGCGTCTCCGACTATCTCGATTCCCGCACCGACCAACTCCCTGCCCTCTTTCTCAACAATTCCCGCAACCTCCAACCCGTCGACACCTCTGGCGATTTCCGTCGCCTCTCTCCCCGTAGCATCCAGCGCATCATCGAGCACCGCACCCGCTCCGCCGGCATCACCAAACACGTCACCCCCCACACCCTCCGCCACAGCTTCGCTACCGACCTACTCATGAACGGCGCCGACCTCCGCTCCGTCCAATCCATGCTCGGCCACTCCGACATCAGCACCACCCAAATCTACACCCACGTCACCGATCAACACCTCCGAGAAGTCCACGACCGCTTCCACTCCGACGCCTAGGATTTTGTTCCGGAATCTGATCGGAAATTTAATTTAATACCCAATAGTCTCTCGTAGCGCATAGCGTTTTTCCCCGCCAAAATTACAACTTTATATTAAATATATATCGTTGCAAGCTCAATTATCTATTTTGAGGAACGTATGGAAGAGGGGCGTGCTACGCCCCTATTTCCAGCCAAACGCAGCGACTGCCACCCGTGAAGACGGGCTGGCACGCAAAGTGTGTTCTAAAAAATAGATAATTGAGCTTGCAGCAGAAATACAATCATAAACGCTACAATCAAAAACGGCCCAAACGCGAGCCTCATATTCGTATTTTTCTTCTTCGCAATCATCATCGGCAATCCCACCAAACACCCCATCACATTCGCCAAAAACACACAGAAAAACGCCAACCAAAAATCACCCAGCACCAACGCCATTGGTAACGCCAACAACCAATCCCCGCTCCCCACCCACCTCTCACTCGACAATCGATATAACAAATAGTACAACACTGGCAACACCAGCAAAGCCCCCAAGTAGTCCCAAATTTGGGCAACAATAAACACACCCCACTCGCGTGTGGTTACAAAGAGTATAGCACAGATTACGCAAAAAGTCAAGTACCTAACCGGCAACCTACCCCACCGCGCATCAGAAATAAACAAAACCGCCATTCCCACCAACATCGCCATCACCATCCCCGCCAGCAAAAAATACCTCGTCATCTCCACCGCCGACGCACATCCATCAAAACCAGCCCAAAACCACCACCCAAACACCACAAACACTACCCCTATCCCCACCTCACCCAAAACCTCCCACCACCCAATCCCCTTCCCGCACTTCCGACACTTCCCCCTTAGCACCATCCAACTCACCACCGGAATATTATCATACCAAGCCAACCGATACCCGCACTTCAAGCACACCGACCACTTCGACTTCACCGCCCGCTTTTTCTCACTCAGATGCAACCGCCAAGCCTCACAGCATACAAACGACCCCATCACCGCCCCCACCACAAACAAAGCAACCGCCAAAACTATATCCATTATCTTATTCTAACAAAATACACTCCCCGCGGGGAGTGTATTTAGGACTATCTCAGACTTTATTGATTGTCGTTACATGTAATAGCGCCGCCCTCAAGTATCATGAAGAGAGCAACCTGTCGATCCCCAGTACCTTTCGAAGCGTTACCTTCGAGTAAACCACAATTACCGCCTAAAACGAAGTATACCTTATGATCAACAGTGGTCCCCGTCAAACCAACGGTCACATCGGCACCGGTCGCTAGCGTTGGCTTCTTCTCTTCAAACTGATAAACCGTGCCGTCTGGATCCCTCCACTGATTGCCACTACAAGTCATCGGCCCACTGTTAGTCCCCGTACAAGTATTATCAATGTACCTGCTCACAAAAGTTCCGAGCGTAGTTTGAGTCCAGCCAGTAGTAAACGGTAGTCGCCCATTATTATTTGACTGATAATCCGTCACCGCCGTCAAAAACCGCGCCAAGTCATCTTCGCGCTGTGTATTCCTCTGCGAACGTTGCAGAGCCGGCAAAGCAATAAAGACCATCAGAAAGATCAGGCCCGCAATTGCCAACACTAACACGACTTCAATAATCGTAAAGCCTTTTTTAAATTTTTTACCTTGTTTGACCATTGGAATATCTCCTTTGTTATCTATTTCTAACTCCATTCTACATTAAGCTTATGTAAAAATCAAGTACTTCAACAATTAAATCGTACCCACCAACGCATAGATCGGGAACAATATCGCCCCCACCATCCCGCCTGCCAGCACACCCATCACCACCATCAAAATCGGCTCAATCATCGTCGCAATCACCTTCAACTGTTCATCCAATTCATCTTCAAACACCTGCGCCGCTTTGCCCAGCATCTCATCAATCTTCCCCGACTGCTCGCCAATACTCGCCATTTGCGGTACCAGCGGTAGAATATAATCTCTATCCTTCAATGATTCCGACAACGCCTTGCCCGACCTTACCATCTCCGACGCCTCATTCACCTGCGCCAACACCACCACGTTATTCATTGCATCCCCCGCTATCCTCAGCGTATCCAACATTGACACCCCAGTTGATAGCAAAATCTGCGACGTCCGCGCAAATCGCGCCATATATAACTTCCTAAACAAACTATTGAACATTGGTACATTCAACTTAAATGTTGCCATCGCCTTAATCCCCGTCGGCGTCTTCCTAAACTGCAGCATGAACCAAATAAACCCTGCCAACATCACTGCCAACAGCCACCAGAACTGAATTATAAAGTTCGTCGCCCCCACCAAAAACGCTGTCAGCGCCGGTAGTTCCTCGCCCAAGTCATCGTACAAACTCTCCACTTGCGGCACCACCGTAAACATCATAAACGCCACCACCGCAATAATCACCACCAGTACAATCGCCGGATACGTCATTGCGCCGCGGATCTTGCTCATCATCGCCGCATCTTTTTCCTCCTGAAATGCCAACCGCTTCAAAGCATCATCCAACGTCCCACTCATTTCCCCCGCCCGTACCAGTGCCAAATACACATTATTGAATACCGCCGGATGTTTCTCGATCGCATCACCCAAACTCTTCCCTCCCTCCACGTCCGACAGCAGTTCTTCCACCACTTTCCTCATTGGCTTGTTCGTTGTCTGCTCCGCAATCGTCCTCAGCGACGCCGCCATCGGCAACCCCGCACCAATCAAAGTTGCAAACTGTCGCGTAAACACAATTCTCTCTTTGGTCGGCACCTTGTTGCTCATCTGTCCGAACAATCCCATCCCTTCCTCAACTATCTTGTCCGGAATATAACCTCGCTCCAACAACAACTTACCCGCCGCTCGCTCACTGTCCGCCTGAATTGAACCTTTTAACGTCTTGCCAGTCTCACGATCTTTCGCCTGATAATTATACCTTCTCATCCTCGCGACAACCTCTCAAATTCCGTCAAATCCACCGCAAACTCTTTCGCATTGTCGTACGTAATCACGCCCGTCTGAATCAATTTCACTAGCGTCCGATCCATCGTCTGCATCCCCTGATCTGCCCCCGTTTGAATCACCGTATCCAACTGATGCGTTTTCCCCTCACGAATAATCGATCTCACCGCCGGATTCGCAATCATCACCTCCGCTGCCACCACTCGACCACCGCCAATCGCCGGCACCAGCCGTTGTGCACAAATTGCCATCAAAATACTCGCCAATTGCGAGCGCACCTGCGGTTGCTGATGTGGCGGGAATACGTCAATCATCCGATCGATCGACTGCGCCGCCGAATTCGTATGTAGAGTTGCAAACACCAAATGTCCCGTCTCCGCAATCGTAATCGCCGATGAAATTGTCTCTAGATCCCGCATCTCGCCAATCAATACCACATCCGGATCCTGGCGCAAAGCCGACCGCAAAGCCGCCGAAAACGAATATGTATCATAGTGCACTTCTCTCTGCACCACCACACTGCGTCGTGATTTGTGCGTATATTCAATCGGATCCTCAATCGTAATAATATGTCGCGATTTTTCGCCATTTATCTTGTCCACCAGCGCCGCCAAAGTCGTCGACTTGCCGCTGCCAGTCGGCCCAGTCACCAACACTAACCCACGCGGATATTCCGTAAAGCTCGCAATCACCGGAGGCATTCCCAATTCATTCACGTTTTTAATTATGTTCGGAATCAGCCGAAACGCCCCCGCCAAATTCCCTCTTTCATGAAAAGCATTCACCCGGAACCGACCCAGATCACCAAACGCAAACGAATAGTCGAATTCCTTATCCTTCAACAAAACTTCTCGTTGCCCGTCGTCCATCGTGGCAAACAATAATTTCTCTAACGTCTCTTCATTCAGCTCTTTAGTACCAGACACTGGCTGCAAAACCCCGTCCACCCGCAAAATCGGCGGCAATCCCACCTGAAGATGCAAATCAGACGCTTTCAGTTTGACGCACTCTTCCAATAATGTTTCTATCCTCATATCGGCGTTACTCGCCTTTTCTTGCCCACTTTCCTCCATACCACAATTATACTTACGCTTACCGAAAAAGTAAACTGCAATTGTTCCATTAGCAACTTTCTACAATATATTAAATTCGGGAGAAAGTCTGCAGGACAATACAAATAACCGAAAGATTACTCACGGGGAACATAGCTTTTCTCCGGTCAAAAACACTGCAACCACTAGTGAATCTTTGAGGCAATTGTTCCATTAGTAACTTTCTACAATATATTAGATTAAAAATATTTTTAACGTATATTCCAGACGATACCAAGAGGTTCGTCCTGAAAAGACGGTTCTCTTGGCTATCCTGCGTATGATGTCAAAAATTTTTAGTCAATTGTAGAAAGTTACTAATGAAATAATTGCTACTTCACATATTCATGCAGTTTTTTCGTATCTTTATTCTTCCGCAACTTACTCAAGGCTTTCGCCTCAATCTGCCGAATCCTCTCTCGCGTTACCGAGAACTCCGCCCCCACCTCTTCCAGCGTATGGCTCTTCCCTCCCCCAATCCCAAACCGCATCTTAATAATCTTCTGCTCCCGCTCGCTCAAAGTCCTCAAAATCTTCGCCAACTGCTCCTTCAGCAACTGCGTCGCCGCCGAATCCTCTGGCGAAACCTTCTCCTCATCCTCAATAAAATCCCCCAGCGACGATTCCTCATCCTCCCCCTCCCTCCCCACCGATGCATCCAAAGACGCAATATCTTGCTTAATCTTCATCACATACTCAATCTTCTCCACCTCCATATCCATCTCTTGCGCTACTTCCTCCACGCTCGGCTCTCGATTGAACTCTTGCGTCAACCTCCGCTGTGTCCGCAAAACTTTATTTATCGTTTCCACCATATGCACCGGAATCCGAATCGTCCGCGCTTGATCCGCAATCGCCCGCGTAATCGCCTGCCGGATCCACCACGTCGCATAAGTGCTAAATTTAAACCCCTTATCCGGATCAAATTTCTCCACCGCACGCAACAGCCCCGTATTCCCCTCCTGAATCAAATCCAGAAAATCCAAACCCCGCCCCGAATAACGTTTCGCAATCGATACCACCAAACGCATGTTCGATTCCGCCATTTTATCCTTCGACCGCTTCTGCTCCGCCGGCTTACCATGAATAATCTTCTGCGCCAACGCAAACTCCTCCTCCGAACTCAGCAACGGAATCTTCCCAATCTCTTTTAAATACATCTTCACCGAATCATCTGACACATCATCATAATCCGAACTTGTCAGCTCCAAATGCTCCTCTTCCTCCGCTTCCGCAATCTCCTCAAAATCAGGCTCCTCTATCAATTCATCCAATCTCGCGTCTTTGTCATCACTCATGCTCATTTACTCCTCTAAAATTATTTTTAATTCCCGCATCAGCTCATCCACCCGCTCTTGCTCGCCAGCCCCCTCCGCCTCCGCAATCGCCAACGTCAAAGCTTCCTTTTGTTTTTGCCGTTTTTCTTCTTTTACTCTCTGAGTCAGCTCGTCAACTTCTTTGCGTTTTGCCTCCTCACCCCAGCTAGCGTAACGATGCTCATATATCAAACTCAGTTCATTCTCATCCAGTTTACTAGAAATCAACCCCTTGTCAACCTCCACCTCGCCAAACGCCGCCAGCGCCGCCAGACTTTTCTCTGCCTTGCTCGGTCCCTCGTTATTCACCCTCCTCGCCACCGCCATTCGTTTCAATTTCCGCCCTTCCTGCACCACTTTACTGCGAAACGTCGCCAGCGACACCCCCAACTTCCTCGACGCCTCTCGTTCATATTTCTCCCGCAAAGTTACATCATCCAGTTGTGAAATCAATCTTTTCGCCACATCACTATATTCCTTGAATCCCTTCTCCGTCCGCAAATCATACTGAGCCTCATACTTGCCCAGCAACCACTCCACCGCCGGCACATATCCCGCCACCGCCTTCCGCCACAATTCCGCCCCCTTCTGAATCAACTCATCCGCATCCTTACATCCGCCATAATCATCTATCACCGCCAAATACACCCCCATCTTACTGGCAATCCCAATCGCCCGCTCCGCCGCCACCACTCCCGCTTCATCCCCATCATACGCCAACCGAATATCATTACTCAGCCGCGACAACGCCTTCACATGCATCTCCGTCATCGCCGTCCCCGCCGTTGCCACCGCCTCACTCACCCCCGCCTGATGCGAAGAAATCACATCCATATTCCCCTCCACCACTACAATAAAATCCGACTTTCGAATTGCTTCCTTCGCCTGACTCAGTCCAAACACGTGTCGTCCCTTGTTATACAACAATGTCTCCGGCGTATTCAAATATTTCGGCGAATTCACGTCCTTATCATTCACCACCCGCCCCGTAAATCCCACCACCTCCCCCAACCCATCCATTAACGGAATCATCATCCGCCCCTTAAACAAATCCCCACCATACTGATTCAACAGCCCCGCATCCCGCATTTCACTCTCCGAAAACCCCCGCTTCTCCAAAAACCCCCGCAAAGCCCGTCCCGCCATCGGCGCATAACCCACCCGAAATTTCTCCACCATTTTCCGATTCAAATTCCGCTTATAAAACACATACTGCATCACTGGCTTATTTTTCGTCAAACACACCTGAAAATACTTCGTCGCCAACTCCAAACATTCCCGCATCCGCTTTTTCCGCTCCGCCACCTGGCCGTCCCCGCCTCCATATTTTTTCAGCTCCACCCCCGCCTGCGACGCCAATTTCTCCAAAGCTTCCCGAAAATCAATCCCCTCCATCTCCATCACAAAACTAAAAATATCTCCGCCCTTATTACTCGAAAAATCATGCCAAATCCCCTTATCCGGCGACACCATAAACGACGGCGTCTTATCCACCCCCCACGGCGAACGCCCCTTAAAGTTCCGCCCTGCCTTCTTCAGCTCGATGTACTGCCCTACCACATCCACCACCGCCAGCCTCGCCCGTATCTCCTCCTTGGCATCATTCATATCTATTATTCTACCACAGGTGCATATGCATATTCTGCCATAACCACATCCATGCTACAATGATACGTATGGACAACTACGACTATCTCCATAAAATCTCCGCCAAACCCACCTCTCCCAGCAGTCGCACCTTCTCTCCTCTCATGATACGTTTTATCATCATCGCTTCAGCTATAGTCGCCCTCATCATCACCCTTAGTATCATCATCGGCAACGTCACTGGCCAAACCAAAGCACTCTACGAAAGCCTTCATCTCCGTCTCAATAATCTCTCCAGCGACGTCGGCCCCATCGCCTCCTATACTAGAGAACTCAAATCCTCACAACTCCGTGCGCTTGCTGGCACCCTCAGAAGCGCCCTCACTGTCGCCAACCAAGACCTCGCCGGTCTCCTACCCGAACTCAAAATCGACCCCACATCCATCCGAACCGCCACCGTCGACTCTGAATTCACCATCCTCTCCGAATACAACCAAACCCTCCGGGACGCTCAACTCAACGGCTTACTCGACCGCACTTTTGTCAGTTCCACCTCGCTTCAGATCGCCCTCATCATCGCCCTCAGCACTGAAATCCTCGAACACAACCCTCCCGACTACATCCGCACTGTCATTGATCAACTCATGACCGACCTTACTCGTATCGAAACTGGCTTTGCCAACTTCAACAATGGCTCCAGCTAAACCTCACCAAATCCACCACCTCATCATCACTCAATTGCCCACTACAAATCACCTCTATCCCACCTCGGCCCAAAGTCGCCGAGTCCAACACACTTTCATATTTCTCTCTCAGCAGTCGCCCTAATTTCTCATCGCACTTCACTTCAATCCTTAGCGGCGTCGACCCCTCCCACACCACCAAAAATATTCGCCCCTCCCGCTTCAACACCCGTGCTACTTTCCGCCCCTGACCTTCATCTTCCACCAATTCTTCCTCCCTCACCCCCGGGTCCAGCCCCCGCGCCAATTCTAAAATCCCGTCTTCAAATACCATTTCAGCTCCTCGATACTCCCTTTTATATCATCCACTGCCCGATGTGCCTCCGGCTTCACCAGCTTCTTCCCCAACGCTTCCTCAAAATAAATCTTCCACGCACTCACGTCCAACATCCGATAATGCAACATCTTATCCAGCCTCGGCCACCATTTTTCAATAAATTTCCTATCCTGATGAATCGAATTCCCCGCCAAATACACCTCACGCCCAAAATATTTCCGTACAAACCCCAGCAACTCATCCTCCACCGCCGCCAATTTCAAACCCTTCAAACTTTTCGCCATCAAAATCTCTCTTACTCCCGCATTCTCCTCCCAAAACTTCCCCACCATCCGCCGTCGCATCAAGCTCAATGACGCCTTCACCCCAGATTCATAACTCGCAATCTCCGTAAATTTCCAATCCGTCGCCACCACCGCTACCTCCAAGATCCGATCTTTCTCCGGCGACAACCCCGTCATCTCCAAATCCATCCACAACAACGTCACCTGCTTACTCATTTTTTATTCATCTCCACTTTCATCCACTTAATCACAAAATACACCACCAGTGCCAATATCAGAAAGTTTATAAAGTCCGCCAAAAACGTACCGTAATTCAACACCGCATGCTCCCCCGTCGACGTCGCCCCCAAATCCAACGACAAGCCTTTCAACCCATCACTCGACCCCAACCAAAATCCCAGTGGTGGCATAATCACATTATTTATCAACGAATTCACCGTCACCGAAGCTGCCGTACCAATTATCAAACCCACCGCAAACCCAATCACTTTCTGCCCCCGTATAAACGCCCAAAAACCCTGCGCCTCCTCTTTCCCCTTCGCCTTAATAT
>Ga0123353_10013377_pt1 | contig 11752 bp, 8 predicted proteins | sample TergutLab28metaG_3_FD_92763 | JGI IMG/M metagenome (GOLD analysis project Ga0123353, IMG submission 92763) | Labiotermes labralis P3 segment gut microbial communities from Petit-Saut dam, French Guiana - Lab288 P3 | ecosystem: Host-associated > Arthropoda: Insects > Digestive system > Gut ... | reverse complement strand
GGATAGGCTGCCTATATAAAGGAGCGGTGGCCTATATAAAGGATAGGCTGCCTATATAAAGGAGCGGTGGCCTATATAAAGGATAGGCTGCCTATATAAAGGAGCGGTGGACTATATAAAGGATAGGCTGCCTATATAAAGGAGCGGTGGACTATAAAAAGGATAGGCTGCTTATATAAAGGAGCGGTGGCCTATATAAAGGATAGGTTGCCTATATAAAGGAGCGGTGGCCTATATAAAGGATAGGCTGCCTATATAAAGGAGCGGTGGCCTTTATAAAGGATAGGCTGCCTATATAAAGGAGCGGTGGCCTATATAAAGGATAGGCTGCCTATATAAAGGAGCGGTGGCCTATACAAAGGAGAGGCTGCCTATATAAAGGAGCGGTGGCCTATATAAAGGATAGGTTGCCTATATAAAGGAGCAGTGGACTATATAAAGGATAGGCTACCTATATAAAGGAGCGGTGGCCTATATAAAGGAGAGGCCGCCTATATAAGGGAAAGAATACCAAAATAGAGGAGAGGTGGCCTATAATAAGCAGAGGAAACCTATACGTGTATAAAGGAGGGATTGCTTATATAAAGGAGGGGTTGCTTATATAAAGGACAGGTTGCCTATATAAAGGAGAGGTTACCTATAAAGAAGGAGAGGTGGGCTATTTAAGGAGAGGTTGCTTATATAAAGGAGCGGAAGCCTACTTAAAGAGAGGTTGCCTTTTTAAGGAGCGGTGGACTATTTAAGGAGAGTTTGCCTATAAAAAGGAGAGGTGGCCTATTTAAGGAGAAGTGCCTATATAAAGGAGCGGTGGCCTATTTAAGGAGAGGTAGAATTTATAAAGGAGCGGTGGCGTATTTCAGGAGAGTTTGCCTATAAAAAGGAGAGGCGGTCTATATAAAGGAGAGGTTGTTTATATAAAGGAAAGATTGCCAATATAGAGGTGCGGTGGCCTACATAAAGGAGAGGTTGCTTATATAAAGAGCGGTGGCCTATAAAAAGGGGAGGTGGCCTATATAAAGGAGCTGTAGCCTATGTAAAGAAGGGTGGCCTATATAAAGTATAGGTGGCCAATATGAAGGAAGGGTTGCCTATATTCAGGAACGGTGGCCTATATAAAGGAGAGGTTGCTTTATTAAGGAAAGATTGCCAATATAGAAGTGCGGTGGCCTACAAAAAGGAGAGGTTCCCTATATAAATAAAGATTGCCTATATAAAGGAGCGGTTGCCTATAAAAAGGAGCGTGACCCATTTAAAGAGAGATTGCCTATATAAAGGAGAGGAGGCCTATATAAAGGAGAGGTTGCATATATAGAAGAGAGGTTGCTTATAAAAAGAGCGGTGGCCTATATAAAGGAGAGGTTCCCTATATAAAGGAGCGGTGGCCTATATAAAGGAGAGGTTGCCTATATAAAGGAGAGGTTGCCAATTTAAATTTCGGTGGCCTATATAAAGGAGAGGTTAACAATATCAGGGAGCGGTGGCCTATAAAATGGAGAGGATGCCTATATAAAAAGCGGTGGCCTGTGTGATCGAACGGTGGCCTATATAAATGAGCGTTGGTGTATATGAAGGAGCGGTGGCCTATATAAAGGAGAGCTTGCCAATATAAAGGCGCTGTGGCCTATATAAAAGAGAGGTTGCCAATATAAAAACCGGTGGCCTATATAAAGTAGAGGTTGCCTATATAAATGAGCGGTGGCCTATAAAAACAGAGGTTGCCTATATAAAGAGCGGTGGCCTATGTAAAGCAGATGTTGCTTATATAAAGGACTGGTGGCCTATGTGAAGAACGGTGGCCCATATAAAGGAGAGGTGGCGTATATGAAGTAGCGGTGGCCTATATGAAGCAGAGGTTGCCAATATAAAGGAGCGGTGGCCTATATAAAGGAGAGGTTGCTATATAAAGAACGGTGGCCTATAAGAAAGAGCGGTGGCCTATGTAAAGGAACGGTGGCCTATATAAAAACGGTGTCCTATATAAAGCGTAGGTTACCAATATAAGGAGCGGTGGCCTATAGTAAGGGAGTTTGTCAATATAAGGAGCGTTGGCCTATATAAAGGACAATTTGCCTATATAAAGAAGCGGTGGCCTACAGAAAGGAGAGGTGGCATATGTAAATTAACGTTGGCCTATATAAATGAGAGGTTGCCTATATAAAGAATCGGTGGCCTATGTAAAGGAACGGTGGACTATATAAATGAGCGGTGGCGTATATGAAGTATCAGTGGCCTATAGAAAGGAGAGGTTGCCTATAAAAGTAGAGGTTGCCAATATAAGGGAGCGGTGGCCTATATAAAGGGGAGGTTGCCTATATAAATGAGCAGTGGCTATGTAAAATAACCGTGGCCTTTATAAAGGAGCGGTGGCCTATATAATGGAGCTTTGGCATATATAAATAGCGGTGGCCTATATAAAACCAAGACTAACCTCACTTTTGTGTCGTCTGGCGTCAGTAATGTTGCACTTGCAATAAACAAATAAAACAAAGCAATGTGAATATATAACGAGTATACATTTTTCCAGCGCTGACTAGTGGAAATATCTGACACTACTGCCGCCAAGTCAAAAGAATAAGTTTGACCCACAGTTTGCGTTCAAACAAGAAAAACCTCTAAATATAGATCAGTGGAACTGTACAACAGTATTGTAATTTTGTATGAAGTTTCTGCTTAACTTTTCTGAAATAGAGTTTTTATCAAAGTTGGTGCAATTTTTATTGCAGTAAGCGCTGTACTGTACTAAGCGCTGTATTGCAGTAAGCGCTTTATTGCAATAAGAGCTGTATTGCAGTAAGCGCTGTATTGCAATAAGCGCTGTATTGCAGTAAGCGCTGTATTGCTGTAAGCGCTGTATTGCAGTAAGCGCTGTATTGCTGTAAGCGCTGTATTGCTGTAAGCGCTGTATTGCAATAAGCGCTGTATTGCAGTAAGTGCTGTATTGCTGTAAGCGCTGTATTGCTGTAAGCGCTGTATTGCAGTAAGCGCTGTATTGCTGTAAGCGCTGTATTGCTGTAAGCGCTGTATTGCTGTAAGCGCTGTATTGCAATAAGCGCTGTATTGCAGTAAGTGCTGTATTGCAGTAAGCGCTGTATTGCTGTAAGCGCTGTATTGCAGTAAGCGCTGTATTGCTGTAAGCGCTGTATTGCAATAAGCGCTCTATTGCAGTAAGCGCTCTATTGCAGTAAGCGTTGTATTGATCCACTTGCTTCGCGCTTCAGGGCTGTTGCACTTCGTGTTTTGGTTTGCTGCCGAAGATTCGGGACAGCTTTTGGGTCCCATCTTCTCGGGTCAGGACATCCAGTACCATTTTTGACGTCCATAGCGCCGTACATCGTGATATTATTTCTACAGTAAAACCAACCAGATGCACCAATGTATCAAATTTATTTTATTTTGTAATGACACTCTACATGTTTCGGACGGTCTTTCCGTCTATCATCAACAGTTCGAGACTGTACATACAGCAACAGACATATGTCAAACAGATACTGCTATCTGCTTGCTAGCAAGCAGACAGCAGTATCTGTTTGGCTGCTCTATGTACAGTCTTGAACTGCTGATGATGGACGGAAAGACAGTCCGAAACATGTAGAGTGTCATTACAAAATAAAATAAATTTGATACATTGGTGCATCTGGTTGGTTGTTTACTATAGAAATATATCCAATACCACATTTCAAGACGGGACCAATGCAATGTCCCGAAACGTCGGTAATAAACCAATAAATAAATGTTATTATTTGTTCTCTCCCTCTACGGCTCGTATTCAAACAACGTACAGTTCACTCCAGTGCATATATAACATTCCTCTAACAACGCAATGCAGAATAGACTCTGATAACAGATTTTAAGCTCATGGTTCCGTGCATCATAATTCAATGTTAATAAAAATCCAACCAGATGCAACAGTATGTGGGTATTTAATTACTGCGAAGTCACTCTACACGTTTCGGGTGTCACAGCACCCATCATCAGGAGTACTAAAAACTGTAACCGCAGCCTCCAGTAGAGGTCATAATATCGGTACAGCTACTTCCTTCCAACGTGGCCTGATCGGGACTGTTTTGTGCGAGTCGTGTGATACCTGCCACACGACTCGCACGTTGGAGGGAAGTAGCTGTACCAATATTATGACCTGTGCCGGAGGCTGCGGTTAGAGTTTTTAGTACTCCTGATGATGGGTGCTGTGACACCCGAAACATGTAAAGTGACTTTGCAGTAAATAAATATTTGCATACTGTTGCATCTGGTTGGATTTTTATTAACAAATGATAACAGAATTCGTGAATCATACAGCAAGTTATTTTAGCAAAGACATTTCTCGGATAACAAAATACGGAGTGATACTTTGCATGGACTGCCACTTCACTCTTCGCGGCATAATACAAAAAATCAAACGAACGTGTTTAAGAATGCATTGACGTGTCCGAACCTTGTTCCAGAATTGACGGCTCTAAGGGTAATCGCATCGAATGATAATGTCTGATGCTAGGCCCATCTTTCTCTCTACCACAGAAGTGCCCCCACATTTCCTTTACGTTTTCCATCAAGTATCACCGAACAGCTCCCATTTCTCACAAAATAATTCAGTAGACGTTCGCCAGAATAAAAAGTCAAAAACGTGGAATAGGGTAAAAATGTGACCTCGATAGTGTATGGTGCATTGCACGGAAATAAGCACGCAACATACATCTTAATCCGTATGTGAAGAGAGACAGATGAAATGAATCGCATTGAATTCTCAGTTCACGTCTCCCGGTCCATGCAGCGTCTCTCTCTCTGCCTGTACACTAGTCAGCCACATTCTGGGCCGAAAGGAACGCGGGTTGAGAGGGAGGTGCATATTGGGTACATCAGACGTGTGTGTTGAGGACAAGACGGGGCGTCCAGAGTTATTGGTGGGGCGTACAAATGCTGAAGAGTGGCCACTTTAAGAAACTAAGTGCACATGAGAGGATAATATTAAAGTGAATCTTGAAGTAACAGAATGGGAAGGTATGGACTAAATTATCTGTCTCAGCAAAGAGAGAAGACGCGAGATTCTGTATGAATTAAAGAAATATGTGTGGTCCTTGGGATTTGTGGGATTTTGACTAGCTAAAAAACTGTTAGGTTATCAAGAAGTCCTTTCCCCATGTACTCAGGTAGTTAGGTTGGTTGGTTAGTTAGTATATTTAATAGCCTTTCGCTCTGAACACGCAACCAATCGTGACATTATCAACAAACTCCAAAGGTGGAAAACAGACACCTTATTCTACGCTGAAGTCACAGTCACCGCTCTCCTTCGAAAAGCTACTGTCTACATTAAAAACTACATAAACACATTCTAGAAGGCCGTAATCAGAACTACGGACGTTAACTTCTTCCAAATGCCTCACCTCAGCTGTCAGGCCAACAGCACGGTAGAGCTGAGTCGAAACCTGATGGCACACGGTGACGCACGGGAGGGGAAGTGAAGGGGAAACATGCGAGTGGAGTGGGTAGCCAGTAGTCTTGCACTCTACCTCGGAACATGGTGTATCCAGCATTAGTACCGCTGATGCGCACACTTCGGCTGCCAGTAGTAGACTGAACTGAAGCCCCCGCCAATTAAATGGACTGGTCCGTTTCGCTGAAAGACCAAATCTGGTTTCTGCGAGTGTGTCATCACGATTCAAACGGGCTGTAGAACAGCCAGCCGGCAGACGGCCTGCAATCCTCTTCCTGTCACGTAGGTCTCACAACAGTTCCCCCTTCCTAAGTCGCAAACACCTTCAGCGGACGAAATTGAGTCTATCTGGGTTCAAGGCTCAAAAACCCATCCGACCAAACTTCTTCCCACAGAAGGAAGTTTTGCGGCACAATTCCTCAGTGCAAACAGGACAAGGTCCCATCCAAGACGTGGGAAATTTTGACCGTAAAGTAAGGTTGCCGTTAAAGTTCAGCGATGCTTACAGACGCAGTTATGGCGACAGTGATCAAGGGACGTCGAACTGCTCCTGCATTATTTAGCGCTTCGCTTTGTTCGCCTTCTTCGGCGTCCTGGTCCTCGCGTCTCGAGCGGAGCTGTTCGCGTCCCTGGGCGACAATGCCTACAGCTTCCTGGTACTTCCGCACGTCGGATTGAGGCGCGCTTTTGGCCAGGCTCTTTACAGCAGGCCGATGAGTCCGTCCTGAAGTAGCGTAAACTTGTGAAATCGCGAACAATTGTGCCTTTTCGGGCGCTGACACTTGCCCGGACTGCATTGCCGATAATCACTATCATCAGTACTTTTCCTCTAACTGAGCCATCAGTCTGCTCGAGGATTATCCCGGCAACTACTCCCAGAAGCCACATGTGTTTATATGTTTTGTCTCCCTTCCCAGTGGGGAAACGATTACCTCTCCTACGTGGTCGCTTTGGAGAAACTGTGCCTCCGGGTATGACAGTCCGGCAAAAGTGCGCCTGAGGGCTGTATCCATCGGAGCGCAGGGTTCAGAAACATTTCTGGTGTCTTAGCGTTTTGGTTTGAGCGAACCAGGTGGGTGCTTGTGGCCGTTGGCCTGAATGAAACAGCGAGATACTTGAAACACCAGTCACACATCACTAACTGTTAATCACCCACAGAACTGGCGGAAATGCAGGCCAGTGGGTCTCGACACTGAACAAAATCTAGACAGCGTAGTGCAGTCCCTGGGACAGACATGACCTCTGCGTGAATGAAACTAAACAACACTTCGTTATTTGTGTGCTTAATTTAATGGAGGGAGTCGTGACGTTTCTAGGAGATAATATTATATCTACTGATCAAACTGTCAGCAACCCGTCCCTATTTTTGGAATAAAACTCTACATGTTTCGGACAGTTCCTCTGTCCATCATCAGCAGTTTTTCACTGTACACACAGCAATGGGATATGTCATACAACTTGCGAGCAGGATCAGGACGGAACTGCAGTTCCGTACTGATCCTGCTCGCAAGCTGTCAGCAAACCTGTATGTATTGCTGTGTGTACTGTGAAAAACTGCTGATGATGAACAGAGGAACTGTCCGAAACATGTAGAATTTTTTTCCAAAAATAAATTTGAGAAATTAGTGCATCTAGTTGGGTTTATTACATGAAGACACTTTACACACACTGTGTTGTTATACAAATTCTGTTGAATTCCTTGTACCAGTCATTCTTCAGTACAGCAGACGAATCTTAATAAGAACACGGCATCTCTGACGGGCAAGTTGCTAAAAGCAAGAAAATGGCCTCCTTAACACGAAGGGTTGTCTCTACTGTACAATGCGCGGGGGCAAAACACTAAATAGCCTGCAGTACTTCTGTAATGTTGCACCATGTTCACGTGAACCCCATGAGCTTTGCATGCAATGAAGAAAATACTTCTCCCTTTCTGTCATTGTCTCTCTCTGTATATCTCTCTCTCTCTCCCTCCCCCCTGATACTTTGCAAAAAAATAACCCTTGGCATGTTGCTTCTTCCTTTACATATTTTCCTCAGACTCTCTCCTTCCAAGATAAGGACATTTCCTGGCCATAGTCAGAGTTTCAACAACAAACTGAAATTCGATGTAATGACGAACAATTTTTGTATATTTATGTTTCAGGTTTTAGGCTACTCAGCGCAACCACTACGGAGCCACGCGTTTCGACGTTGACACTGACATTTTCAGGCAGCATAATTAATACTAACAAACAAACAAATTATACAGGGCGTTTCATAATGTTCTCCGTGATTACAAACATTTATATCAAGAAAACCAAAGGACCTTGGAATAAAATTCTACATGTTTCGGACAGTTCCTCTGTCCATCATCAGGGGTTTTTCACTGTACACACAGCAATACATACAGGTTTGCTGATAGCTTGCAAGCAGTCAGCGAACCTGTATGTATTGCTGTGTGTACAGTCAAAAACTGCTGATGATGGACAGAGGAACTGTCCGAAACATGTAAAGTTTTATTCCAAACATATATTTGAGAAATTAGTGCTTCTAGTTGGTTTTATTACATGAATGTATCACGATGCACGTTCACCTGAACGTCAAACTCCTAGTCCTTTGGGTTGTGACGTCGTTTGGGTTGGAAAATATTTACTAAAATTTCGGAGAAGCATTGAGCCTCCAACTCAGGCTTTCAGATATCTTAGGAAGCGCTAGGAGCCGATCTCATTGGTCGTACGGTCTACAGCGGGGGTCTGCGGCCGCTCGCTTTTTGGAATTGCGGGTTCGAATCCCGCCGGTGGCGTGGATGTTTGTTGTGTGTCATCAGGTAGAGGTGTCTGCGACGGGCCGATCACTCGTCCAGAGGAATCCTACCGACTGTGGTGTGTCTGATTGTGATCGTGAAGCATCGATAAAGAGGAGACCCTGACCCACTGGGGGCTGTTGCCCATACAAAAACATTACGATTACATTTACAATAAAATTATGTCATGTTATTGTGTACGTACGGTTTACCTTTGCTCTTGCTGTGTTTAAAGTCCGTGTATACAATGGAAGCCTAAATGAAAGACTCTTACATCCGTGATCGTGCAGAAACTTTAATTAATAACTTTTGTAAGAATAATCTCGAAGGTTCTTTTGTTCTGTACCCCATCGTTGAAGGCAGTTCGTATGAAAACGCCTGCCGCACGGAAGCTGTTAACCCGCAAGTGTGTGCAGCTGCATTACATTAGAATCTCATATTTTTTGTTTCGTTTAAAGTCCTGTGTGTTTTTTTTTTGTGAAATATTACCAACAAAGATGATCAGACTCGGTTCTGTCCAATGGCTATCGCATTTCAAAGCGTGCATCAGCAATATGAGAAGAACAAACACTGGAATTATAACCTATAGTAGAAGAGAGACACAGGACTGATGTGCGATACACAACATTTGTGTGCTTCCAGATATTAAAATTTAACTGAAATATTAGGTTTTCATGTTGGTAACAGTATCAAATAGATCACGAGAGAAAGTTTGATTTCGGTCACGGATAGAGAGAGACTAAGTGAATCTTATGTTTATTGGACCGTGCATCATCTTGATAGTTGAATAAAGAGAGACCAACTTGATGTCACCTGCTTTATTATTTCATTATTTAATGCTCAACATGTTTCGGATGTTAATACATCCATCCTCAGGAGCTTGCGACTTATTTGATGAGTTATTGTATGGTAGTGCTAGTGCTAGTGCTAGTGCAAGTAGTGCTTCAGCCTGGATACAGATACCACACCACCCCAGCCAAACCACAACGTAACACCAACACACATCGAACCAGAGCAATACAACCCATGCAATAACTCATCAAATAAGTCGCAAGCTCCTGAGGATGGATGTATTAACATCCGTAACATGTTGCGCATTAAATAATGAAATAATAAAGCAAGTTACATCAAGTTGGTCTCTCCTTATTCAACTAGAGAGATTAATTGTTTAAAATTAATCCGCCTTAATGTTAATTTGTCTTACCTGGAGACCATAAGTAAGATCAGTTTTCAGACAACACATCCTCACTGTGTTGAAACACACGTGCAAATCAAGAAGAAACTGAAACTGAAGTCCCAACACAACTTTATCTTATGTTTGTGTGACCATGTATCGCTGATATAATAATATAAACAACCAACTAGATGCAACAATAATAATTTTATTGATAATTACAATCAGCTCAACATGTTTCGGAGGATAATTTCGCCCATCCTCAGGAGCACCAGACTGGTTTAAAGCGCCGACGATGCTGCCTGCTGGTGATCCTTGTCACCAGCAGGCAGCATCGCCGGTGCATTATACCACAAGCTGTAAACACAGTCTAGTGATCCTGAGGATGGGCGAAATTATCGCCCGAAACATGTTGAGCTGATTGAAATTATTATTAACTATTATTGTTGCATCTAGTTGGTTGTTTATATTATTAAAACTTTATCTGTAACCAATAACCAGCTACACGTTTCGGCTACATGCTGTACGGAAATCAGGCTGAATGAAGAAACACATGTAGGGAAAAAACCCTAAAACGATGCAAGAAAAATAGTACGAACCAAATGTGGTCGTGCATAAAGGCAGAGTTTTGTCAAAATGTATAACACGTGGGAAGATGTGGATGTTGCAGAATTTTGTACAATTATGTGAACTGTAGAAACCATTAATTAAAGTAATACAATAATGGTGACGCCGTGGAGGTCAAATCCTGAAACATCCACATTTTTCCGTGTATTATCTAATTTTACACAACTCTGTTTGGATGCAAGATGCGATCTATCCATAATAATTTTACTGCAACGCATTTTACTTTTTATCCTGTGGGCTCGGTAGCTCAGTCGGTATAGCGACTGGCTACAGGCTGGACGGTCCGGGATCGAATACCAGTGGGGGCGGAATTTTCCGCTCGTCCAGACCGGCCCTGGGGCCCACTCAGCCTCCTGTGCAATGGGTACCGGGACTTTCCCGGGGGTAAAGAGCGGCCGGGGCGTGACGCTGACCCCTCACCCCCTTCTAGTGCCGTGTTCAAGAAAGAGTAGAGCTATACTTCTACTCCCCCTATGGGCCGTACGGCCTGTACATAGACTCAGTGCCTGAATAAGGGTGCACGTTACCTTACTTTACTGTATCATTGCAGTTTTTATCAGCCTGATGATGTCTACACAGAACATAGCCGAAATCTGTAGCTGATTGTTGGTTACAGATCAAGTTGTTTCTGGACGTGAGTTTGTTTTTATTCTGCATTTACGTATATAAGATAGATTATTTGAGGTATCTAATTGGCAGCATGGTTAGGAGACTTGAACAGAACAGAACGGATCGGAACGGAAGAGAAGAGAAGAGAAGAGAAGGAAAGGGAAGAGAAGAGAAGAGAAGAGAAGAGAAGAGAAGAGAAGAGAAGAGAAGAGAAGAGAAGAGAAGAGAAGAGAAGAGAAGAGAAGAGAAGAGAATGGCAAATGGGTTGGAGCCCTTCCGGTCCCGATGCACCTAGGCCCTTTTCACAGGCCCTCTGTGCCCCTCAAACTGATGTCCAGTCCACAGGGCCCTCTTCCTTTATTACAGTTTCGGATTGCCTCTAGACTTAGACTTGTAACATCCTCAGGGTCCAAGAAAAAGGAACCGAAATCGGGTGTATGGGTATGAAACTTGGTCGCTCACACTGAGAGAGGAACGTATGCTAACGGTGTTTGAAAATATGGTGTTGAGGAGAATATTCGGACGAAAATGACGAAGTAAGAGGGGAGTGGAGAAAATTACATAATGAGGAACTTAATGATCTGTATTACTCACCCAATATTGTTACGTTGATAAAATCGAGAAGAATGAGATGGGTGGGGCACGTAGCGCGTATGGGGGAGAACAGTGGTGTAAACAGGGTTTTGGTGGGGAAACCTGAGAAAAAGGGACCACTTGGGAAACCCAGGCGTAGATGGGAGGATAATATAAAGAGGGATCCTCAGGAAGTGGGATGTGTGGGTATTGAATTGATCGAGCTGGCTTAGGATAGGGACAGGTGGCGGACACTTGTGAGTGCGGTAATGAACCTTCGGGTTCCGTGAAATGCGGGGAATTTTCTTGACTAGCTGAGAACCGGTTAGCTTCTCAAGAAGGACTCTGCTCCCTATGCCTGCCTGTGGTGTACACACCATACGAATTTTGCGGTCTGGATTGAATGACACTAGTTCTGTCGTACCAAGAAGTTTCGAGCAGAATTCGTGTTGTTGCTATCCAAAAATTTAAAGATCAAGATATATAGAACTATAATTTTGCCTGTTGTTTTATATGGGTGTGAAACTTGGTCGCTGATATTGCGGGAGGAAAGGAAGCT
>Ga0123353_10013376_pt1 | contig 11752 bp, 7 predicted proteins | sample TergutLab28metaG_3_FD_92763 | JGI IMG/M metagenome (GOLD analysis project Ga0123353, IMG submission 92763) | Labiotermes labralis P3 segment gut microbial communities from Petit-Saut dam, French Guiana - Lab288 P3 | ecosystem: Host-associated > Arthropoda: Insects > Digestive system > Gut ... | reverse complement strand
AGTCCCATTACAGACCTGGACAGGCCCAGAGGGTTCCAGGAAGTTAAGGTTCCCAGATTTCGTGACAACGGCACAGGATGGTGGTAGGTTGTCAGCCTTACGCACCGGCCGCCTTTACCCCCAAGAAATACTCCTGGTACTCATTTTTGTTAGAGGCTGAGTCGACCCCAGGGCCATAGTGCGATCGGAAGGATTTTATGTCAATGAAAAATCCAGTGACACCAGCTGGGATTTAACCAGCGACCTTCCAATTTGTAGCACAGCACCTTAACCACTGTGCTAACGCGGCCCCCCTTAAAACAATAAGTGTTACATATTCTGAGTGTCCGTCTGTATGATTGCCTTAGTTATCCGACATGCCAATCGGTAAGAAGAAGTCAGCGAGATATTATCATAAATCTACGTAGGTCTTCGTATAAAGTACCCATTCTTGTCAGATTTTAATGAAACTTGAACCTTCCCGACGTATTGTCGAAAAAAAAGTCCAATATCAAATTTCATGAGTGGAAGCTGAGTTGTTCCATGCGGACAGTTAGACGAACGGGCTGGCATGAAAATAACAGTCACTTTCCGCAGTTTTTGCGGATGAACTAGGAAACTATCAGTTTTTGCCGCAGGGTGTATTTATGTGTTGGTGCGGGCTGGACGACAGACGTACCGTAGGAGTTCCGGCTATGGGCCCCACCCAGCTACCTTTTTAAAGGTTGCCGGCTACTCTTGCCTTGTGGTAAACGAATGGTAGTATCGCTGCGTTGCGTTAACTGACTAGTGTTTACAGATGAGGCGGGGTGTGTTTTCTGTGACGTGGGGACTGAAGTTTTACGTTTTGTTGAGATGAACTGCTTCAGAGGGTTAATCAGGGTATGCAAGTTTACAGTACTGTACACAAATTACTTCTTTTTTCCCCATGTTTGCTCCTGTAACAGCGTTGTACACACCCATGTCTAACGTAAATGTCAAAGGGTCTGTCTCCTGTTGTCGTATTTCACTGTGTTTGATGTAGAGTGGTGAGCGGCCTCTAACTGATTCCTTTCCCAGAACACGCAAACACATAAAAAGCGTTATTTTATCAAACCTAGTATACAAACGGCTCTCTCAGAAGTAATTTAAGGTAAGGTCGAATGTGTGTTTAAAGTTCGTTTCAAATTTTGACGATGTTAAATGTTAAGGGCATGTTTCAAGGTAGGCAGTGCAAACAGAGGTCACTTGTTCGCGGTTTGTTCCTACATTATTCTCTGCTTTTCGTCAACAAGCCCTTTTTGTGACAGATATTTTGTAGTGGCTTTCTTTAGGAAATGTGGAAAGTTTTAATAACTGCTTGTGAAAGCAATCCCATTACAGACCTGTACAGGCCATGAGGGTTCCAAGAGGTTGAGGCTCCCCGATTTCAAGACAGTCGGCACAATAAGGTGGTAAGATTGTCAACCCTAAGCACCGGCCGCCTTTACTCCCAGGCAATATTCCTGGTACTCATTTCTTTTAGAGGCTGAGTCAACCCCAGGGCCATAGTGCGACCGGAAGGGTTATGTAAATGAATTCCAATGACATCCTCGGGAATCGAACCCGCGACCTTCCGACTTGTAGCACGGTACCTCAACCAACTGAGCCACCACGTGCCCCCAACAACTGCTTGTAAGGAAAGTAATGGAAGACCACGGTTTATGTCTCAGGGACGTAGAAGACTGCAAGGGACAGTACGTGTTACATTGAAAGCACAAGAAAAGAAACGGGATCAAGTACAGTCACTGTCAGTTTCAACGCAACGTTTCTTGTTGTACAGGAGAATTTATCAGTCGAGCTGCATGCTTCAAGCTGAATCAGGTAATCTTCAAGCTCAGCTATAAAACATTCAGTATGTTTTATAGCTGATCCTGAAGATGGCCTGATTCAGGTTGAAGCATGTAGCAAGATTGATTAATGGACTCTACTGTCTAATAAAAATTTTCGCGTTTAGACTGACAGTGACTGTACTTGTTCATGTCATAGGCACGCAAGGGGATGTCACCTGTAAAGGAAAGAAGAAAGAAAGAGAGGTTTGAATTTTATGAAGTTGTGGCACAGTGCCTTCTTTTGTGTGGAGGTGAAATTTGGTGACAAAGAATAAGATTTTCATTATATTCAAACTGTCAAACCTGAAGGTCTCGAAGAGCATAGGTGTAAAGTTTGAGTCATGATTAACCCTTTAAAGACGAAGCGCAGACTGCTTTATTTAAAGACCCAGTCCGTACCGCGCTGTAAACACTTTTCATTTCGGTTATAAAAACCAAACAGTTTATGCTGTAAGTGGCACAAGTCGCTGTTTGTTCTCAGATAAACACAAACCACATAAATACAGTGTGGGCAGAGTGTACAGTTGTTGAGTGTTAAACTTGTTAGTGCATCACGTGACCAGTAGGCTTTAAAAGGTTAAGAACTGGATACATACGGAAGGAACCGTCGGCTGTATTTACTCCAAAGTAAGCGGTAATGCAATTCTGTTCTCTCGTCCACATGCTTGGTTTTGCTGTGTCAATTGCCGTTGTTAATTCGCCGTCATTCCGCGGCAACTTCTCCTACACTTGGACTTACCGGACGAGGCTAAACACAAGTTTGCAGGCGTTGTTGACTTCTCCTGATACCCGCTGTTCACAGCCAGGTTGTTGTTGCCGCTTCGTAGATGATCATTAAAGCCGTACTTGGAGACAGTACGGAACAGTCTGTTGGTTGTAGCTCAGAATCTATAATTTTTTTTAACAGGTAGTGGTTTTTGCGAGATTTCAGATTCCCATTCTTAAGGATATTGTTACTTCTCTTAACCGTTTGACGCCTAATGTCAACTATAGTGGTCGTACCGCACCGCTAACCTCTGAAGTTGCATTTTGTATATTTATTCAACAAATATAGGTATTGAATATTTTAAACATGGTATATACTCTCCGTTTTTTCTCTTCAAAATGCAGTTTGTTTAATAATTTTAACTTATTTGGTTCCTGTATTATTCACATTTTATATACAGGGTGTGCTAAAATTAAAAAAAAATAATTCCGGCGCCAAAAGGTTAATCGAGTCGAGCTCTCCGGGCGGCTAGCGGCTGGATAATTGCGTTTCGCTTTCCCTGTAGAAGTCTGTATGCTACCCGGTACGTGTTGCAGTTTAGCATGGACCGGTTCGTGTGCCCCCCAGCTGGCTTGAGGTACCTGCATGGGTACAAGACGCTGTACTTGCTGTGCTTGAGAAATTTGAGGCTCTTAACACCGGTGAGTGTTGGAGAGTACGGTGTTCCGGAATGTGACGCCATGTAATTTGATAGGTTATTATTAACCCACATCCAAGCAGGCCGCAATCTTGGTCTTCTTCAGCTTCAAACGGCCTGCAATAAGCGGCGCGTCGCTGGAACAAAAAAATTGTGTAAATTTTGATTTTGTGGATTCAGAGAGAAGATAAATTGTGTAACAGGGGAATGAAATGTTAGATACTGAGATTCTCCTTGTTTATAGTCCGCTAGGTGCAGAAGACATTTGAAAGTGCAACCATTTGCTTGTCGTCGTTTGAGAGCTGTGAAGGACAAGCTTCTTGCTTCTCCTGACGACTTATACATATCGTACTAATGATAATGATAATGATGATAATAAGAATATACTGTGCGAGACAGTTTTTAATGAGTATCAGAAGCCGGTTAGGACTCTGTGAACGAGATTATTGCAAGTATCTTGTCTATGCCGCAAATCAAACGCTGACCGTCCGGCCCGTAGGCTGCTCACTATCTGGAAGGCGTCCCGTCTCCTGTGGATTCGAGATGCTAAACATGAAGTACACTGGACGCGGTGGCTGTGTGACTTTTCTGGGCGATCTTTCTTGCGGTCGCGCTGACAGAAGCGTAGGTGTCGGACGGAAGGTGTCAGACAGCTGCGCTTTATTCGATGCAAGGTCAGAGCAAAGTGAAACCGAACTCTGAAATAAAAGGTCCGTCAAGGACATCGAGTATGGCTTTTAAATGCCAGCTGACGACGAAACTGTGTGCAACCCGAAGTAATACGTCTGGGAGCACGATACATATGATGTGTATGTTCCGATGGATTAGGTCCGTTGGCTTTGGTACAGCCAGATGAACTGGTGAGACGCGTTGGTAAGAAGACTGTGCTTCTACTGCGGTTACTGATTGGGTGTTTTGTCTGGTTAATGATCATGGCTGGTTATTTCCAACGCAGTACTTGTTGTCCATAGAACGGTCTGTTAAGTAGGCACTAAGATAAAAACCAACTTATAATCCACCATACACAACATGTGTTCATTGTAAGTGCCAAAAGCTACATGTTTCGGCTAATCAGAAAGCCATCGTTGGGCTGTGCAGTAAAGAGAATAAGAGAAATTTACAACTAAAATTTTGCTGGGCTGAGATGTAAAATATATATATATAAAACGGTAAAGTGATCCCGTTACAGGCCCGGTGTGGCCCAGAGGGTGGGTAGAGGTATAGCTTTACTCTTCCATGACCGCGGCACTAGAAGGGGGTGAGTGGTCAGCAACACGCCCCGGCCGCACTTTACCCCCGGGAAAGACCCAGTACCCATTTTACAGGAGGCTGGGTGGGCCCCAGGGTCGGCCTGGACGGGCGGAAAATCTCGTCCCCACCGGGATTCGATCCCGGACCTTCCAGCCCGTAGTCAGTCGCTATACCGACTGAGTTACCCAGCCCACTCACACACACACACACACACACACACATGTATGTGTATATATATATTATATATATATATATGTACGTATATATGTGTGTGTGTGTATTATATAATAACATTTGGAGTGTTGATCTGTACCTTGTATGCTGTTGTTTTATCTGTCGTGGGAGGTGATTTAGATATGAACCTAACACAATTGTTTGTAGGTGTAAGAAAAAAGCCATCCCTGTACAGGCCTGTTACAACCCCATAGGGTTCCAGGAGTTTGAGGCTCCCAGATTTTCAGACATTCGGCACATGAAGGTGGTAAGGTTGTCAGCCTTACGCACCGGCCGCCTTCACTCCCAGGAGATACTCCTGGTACTCATTTCTGTTAGAGGCTGAGTCGACCCCAGAGCCATAATGCGGCCGGAAGGATTATGATAATAAAAATTCCAATGACACCATCGGGAATTGAACCCGCGACCTCCCGGCTTTTAGAGCAGTGCCTGAACCAACCCCGCGACAGAGTGCCCCCGCCACATGGTGCCGAACCAGCAGACGATGACATTTTTATGTGGCAGTCGGTATATGTACGATGGACATGCTTTTCATTGCCTGCTTATGAGAATCATTTTGTCGTCCCCATTAAAGAGAAGAGAGTAAGGAACGAAAGTACGTTATATCGGTGGGTGGAGTCAGTACCTCAGTCACAACCATGAGTCATTTTGTTAGGTATGAAATAGGAGATAGAAATGAAACAGGCGAAAGTTGCTGAGAAATCTGCTGATGTTGATTATACATAAATATCGACATTTGTTCTATATGAGGCGGAGCAGATAAAAAATTCCGAGCGCAGCATAAAATTGCAAGTAATGCTTACCCTTTATGTGAATAGTTGTGTGTGTTGTTTCGATAGAAGTGGGTCGAGTGGGTTCTGTCTAATGAGCAGTCACTACCTTCGTAATTCGAAGATCAGTTATGTTTGAGCCATCAATCTCGGAAAATATTCCCACGTTTAACTGGTGGCTTGAGAGGGTTTGCCGTCTTAGACTGTCATTAAGATTGTAGAGTTCGTATTTGAATGCATCTGATTTGAAATTTTGGGAACTTTTGAATCAAACTGTATACAACGGTGCGTAGAATGTACTAGGTCTCTCCATTCCTATAATAAAACCAACTAGGTGCACTAATTCCTGAAATTTATTTTTAGAATGAATCTCTACATGTTTCGGACAGTTCGTCTGTCCATCGTCAGGAGGTTTTCACTGTACACACAACAATGGTATATGTCATACAGGTTTGCTGACAGCTTGCGAGCAGGATCAGGACGGTTCCTTCCAGATCCTGCTCGCAAGCTGTCAGTAAACCTGTATGTCATATACCATTGCTGTGTGTACAGTGAAAAACTCCTGATGATGGACAGAGGAACTGTCCGAAACATGTAGAGTTTTATACGAAAAGTAAATTTGAGAAATTAGTGCATGTAGTTGGTTTTATTATAAGAATTCATCACAATGCACGGTCACCTGAACGTCAAATAAGTTTCCCCACTAAGTAACGAGGCCGCGTTTATCTCCTGACCTTGACTTTTGATTTCCAGGTGTGTCTGCACTTACCGACAAACCGTCCTGCATTCACATGCAAACCGCTGTCCGTTACGCTGGCGAAGTGTCCAGTGATAATTATTTTTATGAACGGTTCTTTTTGCTAATTTGCCGTGGTTATGCTTATAGGCTTATTTCACTTCTTATGTGCTCAGCATGTTTCGGACATTAATATATCCGTCATCAGGAGCTTGCGACTGTTGGCTTCAGCCTGCAACACGGATATCACTCCAGCCCACCCACACCGAATCTCCAACACACGTCGAACCAAGAACAATACGACCAATGTGATAATTCAACAGCACAGTCGCAAGCTCCTGATGATGGATATATTAATGTCCGAAACATGTTGAGTACATAAGAAGTGAATTAAAATAGCAAGTGACATCAAGTTGGTCTTTCATTCATCAGCGATTAATAAGGTCTGTCTTGAAGCTAGTCTTGTATATCAAAGCCACCCATCGTGTGATGTACGTCTCATCGTTAGTACGTTTTGAATGAATTGTCAATAATAGAAACATCTTGACAATCTGGGTACAGGACGCAGAAGCCAGAAGTTACAGATAGTGGGGATGCTGCTTGTAGTTGCAACGCTTTCAAGTTGCGTTGTTCTTGTTACATTTAAAACTTGTCCTTATCGTTGTGTCCGTGACGGGTCGAATAGTGAGTGTGAATTAAGAGTGGTAGAATGTAAAGAATGGATTTGACCAGTTGGTTTGTATTGTTGACCCCTGCTCTAGAGGACACGTGTGGCCCATACGAGGGTGCGAGGAAATGAGACAAGATAGACATCCTATTGAGACGTGTACAGTTACACATACAGAGAATACCGCGAATAGCAACAGTAGCTGTACTATTGTACTGTATTATTGTTTATGCTTACGCAACATGTTTCGGAATAACGTAAAAGCCTTCGTCATTCATTAGTTAGAATATATGGGAGAAAGAATTTATAGCCAGGAAATTGTTAAATTTAATTAATATCTCAGGTTTAGATGGCCGTAAGTTTATCTGCCTCTATTCATTTTCATTGATGTGTTGATGTTTAACCTTTCGAAGCCTACTGGTTACGTGATGCACCAACAGTTTAACATTCAACAATTGTGCGCTCTGCCCACACTGTATTTATGTGTTTTGTATTTATCTCAGAATAAACAGCGACTTGTGCCACTTACAGCATAAACTGATTGGTTTTATAACCGAGATGAAAAGTGTTTACTGCGCGGTACGAACTGGGTCTTTAAATGAAGCAGTCTGCGCTTCGTCTTTAAATGGTAAGTTGTATATTAAAAATCTGCGCTTCGTCTTTAAGGTCAATTTTATATTAAAAATAATGAGTGAAAATGCCTAATGTAAAAATGTAAACAACGTAAAAAATGTACGTCTATATGAATGTGTAATCTAGGTACCGCATATTAATTTTTGCATTTTTGCATTTCTCCTTTTGGTATATTATTAATGTGTAATTACGCATCAACATATCACATTTGCGGTTATGTGCATATATTACCTACTGGCATGTAAAATTGACATCTTGATAATATTCAACAGTCTGTTGGTTATAAGTTGTTAGGCGAACTTCGCCATGTCTGTCCGTCTCTCTGTCCGCATGGTACATTTCAGCTCACAATGGACGGATTTTCATGGAATTTGATATTTGAGCATGATTTCGAAAATTAAATTTTGATTAAAATTTGGCAAGAATAAAGAGTACATTGCGTTAAGACCTATGTACATTTTTGACAAATTAATGTCTCACTGATCTTCATGTTTATATCGTGCATCAATGACGATTAAAACGCTTTATTATCCAACAGATGCACAAATATATAATTCGTAAATACAATTAGAATTATTATAAAATATTTAAAATTGCTCCAAAATGTTTCGGATCACAAGGGATCCATCATCAGGGAGCTCTGTAAACTGCTTGGCTAAAATTACAGTAATGGTTCCATCTTGGAGCAATTTTAAATATTTTGAATATTTTATAATAATTGTAATGTATCTACGAATTATATATTTGTTCATCTTTTGGATAATAAAGTGTTTTAATGTCTCACTGAATTCTTCTTGAAGTGAAAAATGTTTCAGACGTGTTTGTAGAAGAAATAAACACACATTTTACGCTAATACATTTTTCTCAGAACATCGTGCCTTTTATGAGACAATATGGAGAAACATTGTAGGGCTAAACAGGCCGCAGCAGAAAAGATGTGATGTGCATTATGGTTAACGAAGGCAAGAACACAAGCACTCACCCATAATGTTGGGATTACTTTTTGCTTTTCCACGGCAACAGTGGTTACGCGAACGCTCCCCATTATTACGCTATACGTACGTTACCTGTCTTTGTTTTTAAATGTATTTTAACTGGTGCGTCGTAATGGAATTAAGCCGAAACATGTAGCACGAACACGATCGACAGTAAAATATTGTCTGATCTTTTGTCATGATTACGGACCACTCCCTATGTCTACATTGAGACAACACAGACTGTCTTCTAGCAGCCCATCGTTTGAGAAAATGTCTCCTTTTACCCGGCGAACGAATGGAAGGGTGTACAAAAACCCGCGTCTTATTTTACTTTGGATCGCATTGCTCTTAATGCAGGAATGGCTTTTGTCTCGAATTTGTTGGCTGGAGCTTTCAGGATACGCGGCTAAGTTGGGACCAGATGCAGAAACAGTAATAAAAGAATATGTAAGTAAAACGCACAAAGAATCGAATGGACGAAGAAAAGCCACAAGGAAGTAAAGAGAGGAAGGAAGACAAAAAATTTCGTGTCGTAAGGAGAATGAAAGAAGATCAGATAAGAGGAAATAGAGACGTGAATGGGAGAGGCAAAGGGAGGAGGTACAGTTAGGCAGATGTTCATTGCAGACTAAACTTTTAAAGTGTTAAATTGTAATATATTAATTACTATGCAATGTACACTCAGGTAAAGGTAAAGGTAAAGCAATCCAATAGCAGGGCTGGAGAGGCCGTGAGTGTTCCAGGAGGTGGAGGCTCCCAGATTTCAAGACAGTCGGCACATGAAGTTGGTAAGGTTGTCAGCCCTACCCACCGGCCGCCTTCACTCCCAGAAAATATTCCTGGTACTCATTTCTGTTAGAGGCTGAGTCAACACCAGGACCATAGTGCGGCCGGCAGGATTATGTCAAATGAAAAATTCCAGTGACACCATCGGGAATCGAAACCGCAACATTCTGGCTTGTAGCGCAGTGCCTCAACCAACTGCGCCACCGCGTGCCCCATATACACTCAGGTCTGATGATAAATTGCAAATAAAATATGTCATATTAACTACCTTCCCTTTGCTGTTACGTATCCGTTATCGTTCTTGAAGCTTTTGTCAAGTAACCAAATATATGCGGCCCCTTTAGAGAAAAAAAATAAAGTCGAAGTACTCTCCTGTCTGACGCTTTCTGATTTTCGAAAGAGCAATGCTTTTCGAAGTTCCCCAGACTTCGCCTGTTTGTCCTTCTAATAACAGTAGTGTGTAGATAAAGATGAGTATGAAACTTTGATGGACTGCTATTAATAATAATAATAATTAATATTATTATTAACTGCAATTGGGTTGTTACCCGGTGGCAGTGGTTATTTTACATGTAAACAAAACATGAAATTTGTTACTAATAAATTTAAGTCGGGAGGGCTACATGAGAAGCATGTAGTGGCAACTTGGGATCTTGGGAACCATCTCAGCATTTGCTTTTAGACACAGGGAAACAAAAAAAAAAAAACCTGTGTCGAGGTGGGGAAAGTGAAGTAATGGGAGAAAGAAACCTTTTGCCATTGACATTTTAAATCTTGACATGGACTGGCTGGCGACTGAACCCGGGCGTCGGCGGTGAGAGGCAAGTGATTAGACTCCTGAGGCATGGCACGGCTAGAGACCAAATTAACCTGAATTATATTCAAAGATTAAATTCGTCCCGGGCAGTGAACACATGCCGTCTTCATTATGAATATTAATCACTTCTGCAGTGTGAAGTGATCGAAACACATAAATGCATTGTGCGAACAGAAAGTGCTATTATTTATATTGAAACTGGTAACATATGACGTAACCAGTTGGCTTAAAATGATTCAGCGCAATTGGATCAGTAACGGGGCACGATTTGTTTTTATAATGAGTGTGTTACAGCATAGTATATCAGAGAGACCGACCGCCTTATGCCGGTGTTGCAGGAAGCAGGGGAAGGAGCTGTAGCACCAACAGCGGCCGTCCTGTCACTGTTGGAGATGAGGTCGCATTCTTGTCTGGGGCGGGCTTCTTCGTTTCCTGCTGCTTCCTTTCTTTTTGTTTGCAGGCTACGCACTGAACCACGTGTGCATCATGCACGTACACACATGTCGAACCTTTACATGAGGACCTCTTATAGTAGCATGTGTCTGGTAGAGTTCCGAAATAACAGCGTTTCTCAGACGCCTCCATCATTCTCTGTGTGTTTTTGACATTCTGCGATTCAAGTACCAGCATTGGTATTGTTGAAGATGGAAGTCTTTCAGGGATTTGGGGCTGTGACATTGAGTGTGTAGTCTCAGAAACCCCTCTTGTAAGACCTGTCTACCAGCGGTTGCTACTTTTGGACTAAGGTAGCCATAGTTTTCACATTTGTACCGTGCATCTTGATATTATCAAAGTTTTATTTATTTACCAACTGTTGCACTAGTGAGTTGTCTTAAAAAGCAATATTATAATTTATATTAAAATTTGCATTAAAATAGCTCCCACATGTTTCGGTGTTACAGTTACACCATCATCAGGGAGCGCATTAATTAGTGCTTACTGAAGACAACTCACTAGTGCGTCAATTGGTGAACATATAAAATTTTGATGGTAACCATAGAGTTCAGGTGAAGAGGACGTTGGATTGTTTGGAAACTAGAAATTGGAGCATGAAAATTTAAAATGTCGAATGGTTAAGTATGAATAAAGAGACAGCTTACAGGAAAATATTAAGGTGGATTAATGAAGATCAGGTAAGAGATTTAGGCAGATATTTAGACAAAATTAAGCACAAATACAGTTATCAAATAACTATTAGCTACCACCGTGACAGCCCAGTGTTAGTCGCAGGGTAGACCCAAGCATTGTCAGAGCTGAAATTAAATTATTATTATTATTATTATTAATACTGTTGGACTGTGTGACCTTGAATATGAAGGCACGACGATCCTTCGAAACGTCGGGAACCGTGCACTCCCTTCAATACACCGTCACGTCCGGGATTGCGCTACAACCCAGAAGGTCGCGGGTCCGATTCCCAATGGTGTCATTGGTATTTTTCGTCGACATAATCCTTCATACCGCACTACGGGCCTGGAGTTGACTCATCCTCTAACAGAAAACAGTACCAGGAATACTTCCTGGGGGGGGGGGGGGGGGGGGGGGGGGGGTAAGTGTCGCGGGGGCTCGGGGATTCACACTAAATCCCTTTAATGCGCGCACACCCTCGGGAACTCTAGGGTCATTTCGCGCACCCTCACAGAGTTTCT
>Ga0123353_10013375_pt1 | contig 11753 bp, 10 predicted proteins | sample TergutLab28metaG_3_FD_92763 | JGI IMG/M metagenome (GOLD analysis project Ga0123353, IMG submission 92763) | Labiotermes labralis P3 segment gut microbial communities from Petit-Saut dam, French Guiana - Lab288 P3 | ecosystem: Host-associated > Arthropoda: Insects > Digestive system > Gut ... | reverse complement strand
GAGCCTTCCTGCATTTTACAATCGCATATATCCAGATACAAAAGTGTTTCGCGTAATTTTTCAAGATAGGCGATTACCTCCGCAGCGTTGCGGAAATCAGGTTTTGAGACAATCTCAAGAAGCGGGATACCGCAGCGGTTAAAATCCATGAATGTTTCTCCGCTGCGAGGATCGTGAACAAGTTTACCGGCATCTTCTTCCATGTGTATCTGATGAATGCCGATTTTCTTTTTGTTTCCTTCCGTTTCAATTTCTACATACCCGTTACGGCAGATTGGGGCGTACAACTGAGATATTTGATAAGCATTTGGAAGATCGGGATAAAAATAATTTTTACGGTCGAATTTACTGTGCCTTGTAATTTCGCAGTTAAGCGTTACCCCAAGCCGCAGTGCGTATTCCAGTACATTACGGTTTAACACAGGCAAAGCTCCAGGCATTCCGGCACAGCCCGGGCACACATGCGTATTTGGCCCCGAACCGAAAGAGGTAGAGCAGCCGCAGAAAATTTTTGATTTTGTGGATAACTCCGCATGAACTTCAAGACCGATTACGGTTTCCCATTTCATGATATACCTCCCGGTTTCCTTTTGTGATAACCGGTACGGCTTTGATAAATCCGTGCTGTATCAATTAACCTTTTTTCCGAGAAAGTATTGCCAATTAATTGAAAACCGATGGGCAGCTCCTGTTTGTCAAAACCGCAAGGCAAAGCAACCGCAGGGAGTCCTGCAAGATTTACTGAAGCTGTAAAAAGGTTTTCCATGTATACCTTCATTGGATCATCAATATTATTACCTGATTTATATGCCGTTGCCGGCGTGACAGGAGACAGTATTACATCAAAATGCCCGAATAATTTTTTATACGCGTCTTTAATAAGAGTGCGGACTTGCAGGGCTTTTCTGTAATAAGTATCGTAGTTCCCAGCAGAAAGCACAAATGAGCCGAATAAAATTTTTCTTTTAACTTCCAGTCCGAAACCTTCGCTTCTTGAAAGCCTGTAAGTTTCGGATAATGTTTTTGCGTTTGCGCTGCGGTAGCCGTATTTTAAGCCGTCATATTTTGCAAGATTGGAAGATGCTTCTGCGGATCCAATGATACAGTAAGCGGGGATTATATAGTCTATCAGAGGCATTTCAAATTCTTCAACAATTGCGCCTATTTCCTTATACTCTTTAGCTGCCGCAAGAATAGCAGTTTTTATATCTTCATCAACTGCTGCCATACTACTGTTAATAAAATTATTGGGTATGCCTATTTTTATGCCTTTGACATCTTGAGTACTATCATTAAAAAAATCAAATGGCTTTTCTATAACGCATGTACCGTCTTTTTCATCAGGCCCTGAGATTATCGATAATAAAGCGGCGCAGTCATTTATGTCCTGACCTATTGGCCCTGCCTGATCAAGAGAAGAAGCATAAGCTGCGATTCCAAACCTTGACACAGAACCATACGTTGGTTTGATCCCTGTAACTCCGCAGAAAGCGCAGGATTGCCGTATATTGCCGCCGGTGTCGGTGCCGATTGCAAGAGGTACTTCTCCCGCCGCTATTGCCGCGGCGCTGCAGTCAGAAGAAGCGCCCAACGCAAATTCGTCCATGTTTAATTTTCCAATCACGATTAAACCTGCGTTTTCCAGCTTTTCCACAACCGTTGCATTGAATACCGGTTTATAACCTTTTAGCATTTTTGATGCGCAGGTCATTTCAATCTCTTTTACGGAAATATTATCTTTCAATGCAATCGGCACACCTGCAAGCGGCGAAAGAGTCTCTCCGCTGTTAATGTGCGCTTGTACTTCATGAGCACGCTGCAAAGCGTTTTCTTTTATAACAGTTAGAAATGTTTTATACTCTTTATCATATTTTTCTATTTTTTCAATGTAAGCATTTACTACTTCTGGTACAGTTAATTTTTTTTCCTTAATCGCAATAGCCAGCTCTAACGCAGTTCCTTCGGGCATATATACTTCTCCCTCATCTCATTTTACAGTATTCACTCAACCGTTTTTGGCGCGATAAACATTTCATCGTTCCTGCTAGGGGCATTTTTTAGAATTAATTCACGGTTAAGAGAAGGACGTACTTCATCATCACGGAGTCCGGCAGTAAGACCATTATCATGTGATATTGAATAATCCAAAACATGGCTGCACTCTGGAACACCATCTGTATCCAACTCACATAACTGTATCATTCCTTCTAAAATTTTTTGAAAATCCTCCGCCAAATGTTTTTTTTCATCGCCGGAAAGTGCAAGGCAGGATAAATCCGCAAGGTGCGAAATCAGTTTGTCATCAGTTTGTATCATGATAGTTGTTCTCCATAGGTTTCACCACTTTCGATGTTAATTTAATTTTTTTGGAAAGTAAATCCTTTATATAAAGTTTTTATTAATAACATTGGAAAGTTTAAGTTTGTATTTTTATGGAAAATAACGGCAAATCGTAGAAATTCCTTTTCAATTTTTATATACTAATCATTCAAGGAGCAATTTATGTCGGCTAGCAGCCGGGCGCCCAAGTTTACAGGTTCCGGATTAATGGTCCTCATTACGGGGAGCATTATGCAGTTGTTCCTGGGTGTTCTTTATGTATGGAGCGTGTTCGTAAGGCCGGTCAGCGAAGTCTTCGGCTGGTCTATTGACAGTGTAAAACTTACATCATCATTCATGCTTTGTTTCTTTGTTGTCGGGATTTTGGCCGGCGGTAAACTTCATTTGAAAATCGGTTCTGACAAGGTGGTTCTTGGCGGGGGCCTTTTGCTTGCTTTTGGAATGTTTGCAACGGCGTTTTTACCGCAAAATCTATCATGGCTCATGTATCTTACCTACGGAATTATTGGCGGCTTTGGCGTGGGTTCGGCATATAATGCGATTATTTGCGCGGCACAGAAGTGGTTTCCCAACAGGCGCGGTTTTGCAACAGGGGTTGTTGTATGCGCATTTGGATTTTCAACCGTTGTTTTTGCTCCGCTCATTGGAATGTTGATAAATCAATTTGGGTTGAGAAATACATTTTTAATTCTCTCCGCAGTTTACTTTATTGCGACAGTGACGCTGTTCAGATTTATCCGTCTGCCGGGTGAAAATGTCCCGGCTGCCGTGCCGTCTGCAGCTTTGCTTGCGAAAAGACAATATCCGGTAACAGAAGCAATCAGGACAAAGGAATTTTACCTCATCACGCTTTCATTGATGGTCGCAACATCTACATTTTTCGTTCTCAATCCGTCTTTAATAATTTATGCTTATGAACGCGGCGTTCCGGCTTTTGCAACAGTTATCGTAATGATGACAGGCGTTGCCAATGCCTGCGGACGGCTTGTTGTACCGTTTTTGTCAGATAAAATAGGGCGCGAAAAAGCGGCAATGACTGTTATTTTAATAACATCTTTCTGTGCGCTTTTATTGTGTTTTGCGCAGGGTTTCCTTTTTATTTTATCAGTTTTATTTGTCTCGTTTTGTTTTGGCGGCCTGCCGGGATTGTATTCAGTTCTTTCATCGGACTATTTCGGTGTTAAAAATGCCGGTGCAAATTACGGTGCGGTTATGACTGGTTTTGCGTTATCAGCGCTTATATCCCCGGTATTCATTGGATTAATACCCGGTGACACAATGAAGTTCATCACCCTTGGCAGTGTGACGGCAGGCGGTGTATTATTGATAATAATATTATTAACATTAAAGAAAAAGGAAACGTTAGCTAATGCCTAAAAAATTAATGATGGGTAATGAAGCAATTGCCCTTGGCGCAATCCGCGCCGGCGTACGTGTCGTAGCAGGTTATCCGGGTACACCCTCGACAGAGGTGCTTGAAACTGTAGCAAAGTACAACACTATGAATAATGCCGCCAAGGATGGCGTCGCCAAAGATGGCGCAGGTATTTATGTTGAGTGGTCTGTCAACGAAAAATCAGCGATGGAAGTGGCCGCCGGCGCTGCCTTTGCCGGAGCGAGGGCTATGGTAACAATGAAGCAGGTCGGGCTTAATGTTGCATCCGATCCGTTGATGAGCCTGAACTATGTCGGCGTTAAAGGCGGCATGGTGATTATTGTCGCCGATGACCCCGGGCCAATTTCCTCACAGACCGAGCAGGATACGCGCCACTTTTCAAAGTTCGCCAAACTTGCGCTGTTTGATCCGTCCACGCCCGAAGAAGCATACACCATGATTGCAGATGCATTCGAATGTTCGGAAAAATACGGTAGGCCCGTCCTGTTCCGTCCTACAACGCGCGTTTGTCACAGCTGCGCATCCGTTGAAGTGCTGGACGATTTGCCAAGGAGCGAACCTTGCGGATTTGAAAAGAGCAACAGGTGGGTTATCTTTCCGCGGCTTTCGTTTGAGAACAAACCCAAGATTGAAGAAAATCTGGCTGCAATGCGCGAAGAGTTTTCCAAATATGAAAAAAATATTCTTTGCGGTACAGGTAAAAAAGGAATAGCGACAGGCGGTGTTTGTTATGCATACACTCGTGAAGCTATGACTTCGGTTGTTGCTCTTTCAAATACAGAACAGCAAAACCTAGATTGTAAACTGCTGAAAGTTTCAACATTTCCATTCCCCGAAAAACTCGCGCTTGAATTCCTGCAAGGTCTGGATGAGGTTCTTGCTATCGAAGATCTCGATCCGGTAATTGAAAATGAACTTATCCGCCTTTGCGGACTGCATGGATTAAGTACGAAAATACTCGGTAAGCAAACCGGCAATTATCACATTGTCGGAGAAAGTACGGCGGATACTGTGGAAACAGCAATTGCCTCATTTTTAGGAATAAAACTTCCGGCAAAAGAAAAAAAAGAACTCCCCGCTCTGCCGGTTCGTCCTCCTGTGATGTGCGCAGGCTGTTCACACCGTTCTGCTTTTTTCGCGGTCAAGGAAGCAACAAAGGGAATAAAAGCCGTTTATACAGGTGATATTGGCTGTTACACGCTTGGCAATGCTGCTCCGCTCAACATGGTAGATACCTGTTTGTGCATGGGCGCAGGCATTACAGTTGCTCAGGGGCTTAAGCGTGTCGAACCTGATACAGTACACTTTGCGTTTATCGGAGATTCAACATTCTTTCACACAGGAATTCCGGGAGTTATAAATGCTGTTTACAATCAAACTGATATAATTGTTGTTGTTCTTGACAACTGGACAACCGCAATGACGGGGAACCAGCCGCATCCGGGCATGGGTATCACAATGATGAACACAAGGCCGGAAAAAATCAGTATCGAAAAGATCGTACTTGCGTCAGGCGTTTCGGCAATGATTAAAGTAAATCCGTTTGATCTGAAAGCATCAAAAGAAGCGGTTACCAGTTTACTGGCGCAAAAAGGCGTGCGGGTATTGTTGTTTGACGCGCCGTGCATAATGATAGAAAAGCCGGATGGAAAAACTTCTCTTGATGAATCGAAGTGTAATGGCTGCAAACTTTGTTTGAACAAGTTCGGTTGTCCTGCTATTAGTATAACCAACGGAAAAGCGGTTATCAGTTCTGTTCTTTGTACAGGCTGCGGTGTGTGTGTAGACCTGTGTCCGACAGGCGCTATTAAATGCGTAAAAAGCTAAGTTTGAAGGCAGGGAAAAATGACAGACAATAAATTAACTTATAACTACATGATAGCCGGTGTTGGCGGTCAGGGCACAGTGCTTGCATCCAAGCTGATTGCATCGGCAGCAATGAAAAAAGGTTTCGATGCCCGTACTACGGAGTTTATCGGCATGGCGCAGCGCGGCGGAAGCGTATTCGGGCATTGCCGTCTCGGAGAAAATATTTTTTCGCCGAAGATTCCGCTTGGAAAAGCAAATGCGATTATAGCGTTTGAGCCTGCGGAAGCAGTACGGCAGTTACCGTATCTGAGCAAAGACGGAGTAGTACTGGTGTGCGACAGTGAGGTCAAACCTGTCTCCGGCCCTTCTGTTGGTATGTATGAAGGCGCGGTTATGATCGACTACCTTAAAAAAAATGTACAAAATCTGATTATAGTAGACGGGCAGCGTATAATAAATGAAAGCACACCCGAACATCAGATAACCAAAGCGTTAAATGTTGTTCTTTTGGGAGCGGCAGTGGAAAACGGGATTTTCCCGTTTGACGCGGAAACTTTAAGAAGCGTTTTCCCGGAGATGCTGCCTCAAAAATTTTTGGAAATTAATCTAAAAGCTTTTGAGTTGGGGAGGAGTACTTGACCCATTCTATTCCGCCGAATGTTTTGGAACAAATAAAAAAATCCATACAGGCATCCATGAATGGCGCGTTTTATAAAAAGCATTTTGATAAAATCAATGTTAACGACATCAACAGTTTGGAAGATTTTCAAAAGCTGCCGTTTACAGACAAGGAAGATTTAAGACAGGCGTATCCGCTGGGATTGCAGGCAGTTCCCGAAGAAAAAATCATCCGCATTCATTCATCAAGCGGCACTACAGGAACGCCTGTAATTATTCCGTATACGCAAAAAGATGTAAACGATTGGGCAATTATGTTCAAACGCTGTTACGAGACTGCCGGAATAACAAATATGGACCGCATTCATATTACTCCCGGATACGGGTTATGGACAGCGGGAATTGGTTTTCAGGCAGGAGCGGAATTGCTTGGCGCATTTGCAATTCCAATGGGGCCGGGCAATACGGACAAACAGATTAAAATGATGATCGATTTGAAATCTACGGTAATTTGCGCGACATCATCTTATGCATTATTGCTTGCGGAAGAAATTGAAAAACGCGGCGTTCGCGGCAAAGTACATCTTAAAAAAGGCGTTATTGGCTCCGAGCGCTGGGGCGAAAAGATGCGAAAACGCATTGCAGGAGAACTTGGCGTTGAACTTTACGACATTTACGGACTGACGGAAATCTACGGCCCCGGAATTGGTATCAATTGTCAGAAACAGGATGCAATGCATATATGGACAGACTATCTTTACTGCGAGATCATTGACCCAAAAACCGGCCAGCTCCTTCCTGACGGTGAAGTTGGAGAGCTTGTACTTACAACCCTGTATAAGGAAGGCGCTCCGCTTATCAGATACCGGACACATGATCTGACAAAAATGATCCCAGGTAAATGCGAATGCGGTCTTGATTATCCAAGAATTGCGACATTGGTAGGACGTTCCGATGATATGATTAAGGTTCGGGGTTCAATCATTTATCCCAGCAGGGTAGACGAACTTCTTGCAACTGTCGAAGGCGTCTCAAGCGAATATCAGATCATGATTGATCACATGAACGGCAAGGATATACTTACCCTGTTTTTTGAAACAGCGGAAAAAGATTCTATCGCTGCCCTTGAAAAAACAGTCGAACATGAGTTCAAGCAAAAAATCGGTATCACTCCAAAAGCAAAAGCCGTTGGCATGGGCGAGCTGCCAAGAAGCGAGAAAAAGTCAACACGGGTATTTGATAACAGGTACTAAATAAAACAGTATCTGCCGTAAACTGCTCGTTTTCCGTAAAAAAGCGCTCTAATTAATCTTCTGTAATGTCTCGAATCTTCCGCCAAATTGAAAACGCAGGAATTGAATTCTTCTGAAATCCGGCGGAGGGTAGGAGTCCCAGTAGGTATAAGGAATACCATCCTGCCAATTTCCTCCGTCTTTTATAAATATTTTTGATTCCTCTGAATATCCTTCCAGCGCTGTATCTTTAACAAAATTCCTAAAAGGGCGGTGATTAATGCCATGTGTCAATTCATACAGTGAATTTGGGGCATAACCGCTTATTCTAATGGAATTCGTGGTAATAACCAGCGTACCGGAATAATCTGAGATTCCATTTGTCTGCCATGTCCCCTGGAGTTCATGGTCAAAAAACTTGGAATCCGGTGAAACCGATATCCAGCCTTCCATACTACAGGTAGTAAAGGCAGGCAAACAAAGAATAATAATTATACAGCGGAAAATTATATTAATATTTTTCATATCTATATATATTATAACACATATTTTTGTAAAAGGTTATAAAGAGAAATGTTGACATCAGGCTTAAAACAAATTATCATTAATTAATGGCTACAAATGCTTATCAAGGGGAGATGGACCCTGACCTTGCTGCGCTGCTTGGAACTGCTGGTGATGATATAGGGCCGCTTCCGGACTTCAACGATATTTTCGGAGAAAAAAAGAAAACTCAGGACTCTCAGGGAGGCGATGCAGGCGAAGGCGTAGACCTTACTGTCAGCGGATTTCCTGAACTAACCAAACGTTTTGAAGAAAAGGGCCATGATTATTTTAATGACCCCAATTACTATAAAAACGCCCTCTCCAACGAAGGCGATATTGCCCAAAGAGTGCATAATATCTTACAAAAGTACCTTACCGCTAAAGATCCAAAAGACCGCAGTGTTTTCCGTATGCAGTTTATTTCGCCGTTCTGGGAATTTCTTCTGAATGTAGCGCGAAAATCGACAGGAACCATACAGCCGTGTAAGAAATTCCTGCTTCGTTTCGCTTTATTGCATCCCAATTTTATTAGTCAGGAAACAAAGACTTATTTCAGCAAAGTTGTTGTGGAAAATGAAACTAATCAGCCTATTTATTATCTGGATGAATGGTGTAATGCGGTTGGAACGAGTAAAATGCGTCCGTCTACTACTGATGAAGTAAGAGTATCCAGGAGTAACCCGCAGTCAAAATTAGCGCAGTTATTGGAAAAAGCGACAGGTAAACTTGACGGCGCAAGGTCTATTGTAAAACAAAGGGATAAAGAACGGGACAATATTGAAAATATACTGCGTGACAGGCTCAGCGCAATTTATGAACGTACGCCGTTACGCGAATTAAGCGATGTCAGTGATTGTATGAGTGAAAGGCAAAAAGCGGCTATCGTTGAAATTCAGAATTTGCTTAAGGATTTACTAAAAAACGATCATGATCTGGGAGTAAGCATAAGAGACTATATCAGCGCACAGGCGGATACTCAAACATTGACAGAAAAACTTGAAGCGGAAGGCGGAGCTGTCACTGTGGATATTGGCGCTTTGGATGCTGAATTTGAAACTATCAGGCAAATGGCAAAAATGACTTGCGGACGGCAGGGAAATCATTTTCCGCTTCTTACCAATGAGTATTTCCACTGCGGGCCCAATGATGTAGCCATCCGGGAAAATGTTCTTATTATAATGACGAAAATCGAAAGTGTTGACGCAGAGGCTTTTTGCCGTATTTACAAAAACAAGTTAAATCGTATAGTTCCGTATGTTTTATTGATACCCACTTATGGTGATATTGGTTTTTGCTGGGAACCTTTTGACCGTTTTAACCGCGCCACAAGCCGCGGACGGATAATAGTTCCCATGTACCCAAGGAATTTGTATTACGCCGTTTTAACTGCAGTAGCCGATCTTCGCTGGCAGGTAGCAAAAGAGAAAGCTTCGTTTTACTGGATGGAAGAAGGGCTCACAGGGCATTATTACCAATGGTTCCAGTCCCAAAAATTAAAAGGCGACATAAAAGAATTTTTTATCCGGGATTACATCTTGTGGATGACAAAAGAAGCTGAAGGTATCCAGAAACTTTCCAAAGAAGTCAGGGGAACCTTCTGGCGGCACATGCCTTTTACAAGAGAAGTAAAAGAGAAACTTAAAAACCGCAGCATTGTGTATCAGGAATTATATCAGCGCGATATAAACCGTTCAATGTCGGACGGCTATTAAGCCAGACTAGTAGCGCATAACGGAACTATACACGTACAGACGGCCTTCCATGTATTAACTTCTTAAATTGTGATATAATTCGTTATTATGGAAAAAATAGAAACTGCAGTTGCTCTTTGCGCCGTAGGCGCTGAGAAAGTTGTATCAAATGAATTGAGAAAGTTAAACCTTAAGGTAGAAGATTCTCTTTACGGCAGAGTCCGTTTTAAGGCGGGCATTACGGGGCTTTATCAGGCATTGATTGGGCTTCGCGCCGCTGACAGGGTTCTGCTTGAGATAGCCCATTTTAGAGCCGCGGATTTTGACGCTTTATTTGAAGGGACATCTGCTGCAGATTGGGAACGGTTGATACCAAAAGGCATGGGGTTGAAAGTTGCCAAAGTTCGCTCTAACCGTTCGCAGTTGAAAGCGGAAACCACTATTCAGGCGATGGTACATAAAGCGGCGGCGCAGCGCCTGTGCGGTAAATATAAAATGAACAGGCTTCCCGAACCGGAAGTAAACCTGCCTGTTAAAGTCGCGGAAGTTCGCGTATATGTTGAAAAAGACATGGTTTCCCTGCTTGTTGATTTAAGCGGGGCTCCCTTATTTAAGAGAGGTTATCGAAGTGAAGGCGGAGTTGCGCCGCTTCGGGAGACAATGGCAGCTTCCCTCCTGTTATTATCGGGATGGAAACGAAAATTTCCGCTTTATGATCCTTTTTGCGGTTCAGGGACGATTTTACTTGAAGCTGCCATGTATGCTTGGGACATAGCGCCCGGTCTTGGCAGGCGTTTTGCTCTTGAAGATTTTCTTATTGCCGACAGTAAAATTGAACAGCCGGTACGTGAAGAATTCCGCAGTAAAATTGATTTTAACAGACTTGTCAGAATTGCCGGCAGTGATGAAGATCCGCGCTCAGTGTCTATAGCCATATCAAATGCAGAACGCTTGCGCGATATTGCCGAAGGCAGAACTCCTCAGCGCGGTATCCGTATTCCGGACGGGAAAACACAGGGTATCAATTTGAAAGTTCTTCCCATGCCGGAAGCGCGCTTTCCATTCAACGATTTCGAAACATCACATCAGGCTTTGGGGCAAGATTCTTCAGCTCATTCTTCTCCAAACGGTTTTATATTAACCAATCCTCCCTACGGCAAACGGCTTGGCGACCAGTCAATTGCAGAACAGATCTACAAAGATATGGGAAGTTTTGGCTCACGTTTTCCCGGCTGGAAACTTGCGGTTATAACAGACCATAGCGGATTTGAAAGTTTTTACGGAAAAAAAGCAGATTCCTGCCGTGAAATGAGTAGCGGTGCAACTCCTTCCTATTTTTATCAATATGAGTTAATATAATTCCTATAATAACCTTAGATTTGGGAGTTTTGATGGCTATTACGGTCGAGCATGAAAAAAGACGGAAAAAAATTCTTGAAAAAGCGCTTTCGGTTTTTATTGACGATGGATTTGAAGATGCTACTTTTCAGAAAATAGCGGATCGATGCGGAATTACCAGAACAATACTGTATTTATATTTTAAGAATAAAAAAGAAATTTTCACATACAGTATCAAACAGATGTTATCAAGCGTTGAAGAAAATATTAATGTAATTCGCTGTGATAAATCTTTGAACAGTATAGAAAAAATTAAAAAAATTCTTTTGAATCTTTTTACAAGTTTAGAACAAAATGCGCAGTTGCTTTCAATAATACTTGATTACTTATTGTTAATTTCAAAAAGCGATGTTGATCCGGAAAAACGGGTACGACGCAGGACTGTAAAGCTGAGGCGTATTATATCATCTATGTTGATTGAAGGCATCAAAAGCGGAGAGCTTAAAAACAACAATGTTAAAGTAACCAGTGATTATCTTTATAATTTTATTGAAGCGGCTATTTTCCAGCTTGTAGTTCTAAAACGTAAAAATCTTGATGAATTAAAAGAAGCGGCGATTTTTGCCGTAAAACAATTGGCAATATAAATTATTTCAGATAGAAGCGCAGTTTGTCCATGACCAATTCAAAGTCCAGCGGTTTGCCTAAATGGTCATCCATGCCCGACTCAAGGCATTTTTCAATATCTTCCCTGAATACATTAGCTGTCATGGCGATTATTGG
>Ga0123353_10013374_pt1 | contig 11753 bp, 6 predicted proteins | sample TergutLab28metaG_3_FD_92763 | JGI IMG/M metagenome (GOLD analysis project Ga0123353, IMG submission 92763) | Labiotermes labralis P3 segment gut microbial communities from Petit-Saut dam, French Guiana - Lab288 P3 | ecosystem: Host-associated > Arthropoda: Insects > Digestive system > Gut ... | reverse complement strand
CAATTTTGACCTCCTGATGATGAGCACATGTGCTCGAAACATGTAGAGGCATGAAATAAATTTATTGTAAAACAAAAATTTTGGGCATCAAGTTGGTTAATTACTGAGATAAATACAATGAGATGCACGGTCAGCAAAACGTCAAAAAATATTATTAAGTTGTTATTGCAATATGAATCTAAAACACGTAGGTGGAGGTCTTTGAAGTCTACCGCCTCTGTAGTACAGACATCAAAGGCTATAATTTATGCGATTCATTAATAAAACACACGAGTTCTTTTTGTGGCACGGAAACCAGTAACGTTTGAGTTATTAATTTCTGTGTAGCGTGACTTTCCGTGTATCACGTTCTGTTCCGTCACGTTCGGGTTATAAAATGTGCAAGCGATGTGTCAGCTTGTGTCGGCGACGGCGTGTGATGTGTTACATACTAATATCACGCATCAGTCGACTCCTCTGATCTCCCTCCGTTTAAGATAAATCAAGTTACAGTAAATTCGCGCCACTTCGTTATTTTGTGTCCTTTTAATCCTGCAGAATATCAAGTAGATAAACATATGCCATGAACAATCGATTCTGTATAACGTACTAGTCACGTTTCAAGTGCCATGTTTATTCTTTTTTATGGTTTATGGTGAGCACAATAGGAAGAAAAAGAAGAGGCAATCGTTTAGACATAATTTGATGTTATTGGTCAATTTATTTTTTCACTTCAACCCTACACTTTATTATTACTTCATTACTTACTTACTTACCCCATGGTGCAGAGTCCTTCTTGAGAAGCTAACTGGTTTGCAGCTAGTTAAGAAATTCCCCGCATTTCAGGGAACCCGGAGGTTCATTACCGCACTCACAAGCATCCACCACCTGTCTCTATCCTGGTCCAGCCCAATCCAGTCTATATACCCACATCCCACCTCCTGGAGATCCATCCTAATATTATCCGCACATCTACGTCTAGGTCTCCCCAGTGGCTTCTTCCCTCCGGTTTCCCCAGCAAGACTCTATACACCCCCTTCTCACCCATACGCGCCACATGCCCAGCCCATCTCATTCTTCTCGATTTTATCACCCGCACAATCATTTAGCTCCTCGTTATGCATTCTCCTCCATTCCCCCGTTACCTCGTCCCTCCTAGGTCCAAATATTCTCCTTAACACCATGTTCTCAAACACCCTCAACTTCCTTTCCTCCCGCAATGTCAACGACCAAGTTTCACACCCATACAAAACAACAGGCAAAATTATAATTCTATATATCTTGATCCTTAAATTTTTGGATAGCGACCTGAAAGACAAAAGATTCTGCACCGAATGATAGCAAGCATTTCCTGACCTCAATCTGCTCTTAATACACTTTATTGCTATTGTTATTATTATTATATTTAACGATGAAAATCTCAGTCAAGTAAGTCGGTGTCTCGGCCGATATTCGATCTGGGCACCTCTATAATACAAGACAGAAGTGTTACTGTTTGAGCCAGTTTGCTCGGTCACTCCTCTTTGAAATTTAGTTACATAGTACCTGATACAGAAACATGATCACAGCTGTTTCTGCTAGGACAGGTCAACAATGTTGCACCTGACTGTAGGCACAATCTCTGTACCATACGTTTAGCTACACCCCATCTTAGTTTTCCTTGCGTAATGATCGCATCACTTCTGTCAATTTTGACAATTTCGTGTGATGAAATCACCATAAGTATTGGAATTTAATGGACAACAAGTCTATGCTCTTAGCTGCTCGTAATTTACTCTTTAAATCTTGTACCATAAGTGCGTATTCACATTAGAATCTCCTGTGTTATGACACTGTGTGGTTTGGTAGGTTGCATCCAATGTGTCGGAGTAATGTACAGATCCAATCTCCAGGGTTGTAAATGTGCTCTGATTGTCAGGATAGGATGATCCAAATGACAAGAATGTGACTTCTTTAACCTTAATCTACCTTGGAACCCTAAAATTTATACAACGATTCCTCATTTTACATCCGTTTGTTTTATGCCGTTTTGATTTAACGCCTGTTACCACTTTACACTGTTTAATTTGCGCGCTGTCATTTCAACTCCCTTTGGCTAGCTTAATTGCATGTATTTAATTTTTTTCTTACGGGAATAACACTTCGATTTAGGTCTTTTCGCTGTACGCCCACTTTTCCAGGAACGGAGCGAGGGTGCAGAACAAGGGCTGGGTCATTGCATCTTAATTTTAAAGACAATACACGTGATCTGTATGTGACAGCTGTGACTACTGCTTGTTTGGCAGGACCGTTGTACCGAATGCACTGCTCTTCTACAGCTAGTGGAGTGGCGAACATGTATTCTTTTTCCAACCCGACCAATTTGGCTGCTACTCCGTTAGATGCAGCTGTAGCTAGCGCACGTCTTCTGGTGGACCTTGATCCAGTAGTCGTCCCGCACTCTTTAGGTCCAACTGAAAGTCGCACTAGTATGCCAAGAGGTCACACATTCTCAAGGGAATCACGTCCCATTGCAGTGGACCTAAATATCAGTGAACTGGGTGAGATGAGTGATAGGGTTCCTGCTACAAGGACAGGGCTGTTGTCACCGGAACCACCTCCGCCTTATAATTCTTCAAGGGATGAACAACATCCGGATTCAACAGTGCAAGTTCTCAGGTGAGTTGTAGCATCGATGAAGATGTTGATTGAAGAACAAGGAAATAATACAGAATAAAACAACTGTAAGACAGATACAGCTAGAAGGAAGTGCAGTGTTCAGATACTGGGCACTGAATGACATAGGGTGCTATTGTATGATTCACTTAACTCAAGAAAAGAAAAAGAGTCTATTTACAACACTGAAATTAGAATTGTCTTTACCTCTACAATTTTGAATGCAAGTTAGTACGTCTGTTGCTGAAATACTCAAAATTTAAAACTCTGCGTATTATTTTAAATAACTTAATTTATGGAATTTTTCCACTGTCTCATGTTAAAAATAACTATGAAAGTTTACTTATACAGTATGATTTGGGGACAGGATCTGTCCGCATCTGGAGGCAAAAATTGTAATCAAACGCTACCCTGCTGTGTGTGACAGGGGAAAAAGATACTCTCTTAATGTGGTATATCATCATATAGAATTTTCAGAGTATTATGTTCAGGAAAATAAATTCATGTACTATGCTAACTGTCTCATTTAAGTTATATCTGCTGGCAGTGTTTAAAAAAGAAGCACATGTTAGGAAGTAAAGTCCAGGCTGGGAAATTCAGTGAAGAGTTTGATAAGTTTTTCTTGTACTCGTAAATAAAACCAACTTTGTGCCCAGTTTTTCTTAGTATGTTTATTTCTTTTCTCTAGTTTCTGGGGACTATGTGCCCATCATCAGGAGAAATGACTGTATCTATGCACACTTGGTATTTGTCACTCTGTGTGGATGACTGTCTAGTATGTCTACCAGACAGTCCTCCATACAAAGTGACAAATGCCAAGTGTGGCATAGATACAGTTGTTTCTCCTGATGATGGGCACATAGTCCCAGGGAAACATGTAGAGAAAATAAATAAACAAACAAAGAAAAATTATGCACCAAGCTGGCTTTATTTACAAGATTATACAGGGATGCACAGTAAACAAACATAAAATTTGATGAATTTTGTTTGACAGTTTTAAAGAGCAGTGTGAGAAGTCAGTCCATGTTTTGTCCCAGATGTTGCTTGCATGATGTGTTACCAGCCTTAATTCCATTGTGTAATATCTGGGCGTTATGATTACTGTACTTTAACACTACTTTTAGTATGTTGCAACAGTTATTTTGCATACACAGCATAGCATACTGGAAGGTCTGCCATCTCTAGTAAGTATTCATGGCTAATTACATTTTTAAGACCTGTGCACAATTATGTGGCAGAATATGACCATGCATGTGTGTAACTTGTATATAAGTAAAATTTGTCGTTGTTTCACGCAGTTACAAATTGTAAGTCCAACAAGCAATATGGCTTCTAGATATGACAGAGCAGTTACGGTATTCTCACTTAATAGGCACCTACTGCATGTCAGATATGCACAAGAAGCTGTTCATGAAGGATCCACAGCTGTCATTGTTAATGGATCAGGTGTCATTGTCCTTAGTGTACATAAGTATGTAGTGAAATTGCAAGCACATAGTTGACTGTATCCACACTAGACATAACAGTGAATGGGTTAATTTTATGTGTGAGGAAGATCCCATTAGTCTGAATGAAACCTGAAAGACATATGTACAATAAAAGGAAAATTTTATAATCTGGTGCTTCTGGGTTCTGAAACTCACATAATGGAAGTGACAAGACGTCCCAAAATGTCAATGAATTTTAACCATTTCGTGCTGTGCAATAGCCCAGAAGCACCAGATTCCAGCACACATCATGGTGAAGGTCTGAAGTCTCAGATAAAATATTTCTTGGTCGCCTGGATACCAGTTACTGAAAGATCTATTTCTAACTAAAGTGTTTGCTAGAGATGGCATTAACATTTTTTTTTTTCCTGTACAGTCATGGAACATCTTTCAGTCAGCAGACATTCAACCCATTGGGTTCAACACGTCCGTCTGTCAGCGTAGTGTTGCGACCATCCCCAGTTATGGTATCACAGACATCTAGCCCTGGGACGACTCAAGTAGAGTCAGAGTTGCCTTCCATTTCCCAGACATTTACAAACACAGGAACACCCTTAGCTTCTTGCACAACATTCAACCCTTCTCCTACAACAGAGCCCACAGCCACTGAACAAGTTACACGAAGCACATCTGTTGTTGTTCAGGGTACAGTTTCTGGTGTAGGGCCTGTTCTGCTACCAGCATCCAGCATGCCACCACTGACCACCAGTGTTGCCAGAGGACATGATGCTCTGTACCATTCCACCAAATTCTAAGAAGGGTACTTGCATTTTATTTCTTGTAGCTAAAAGTTTTGTACAGAATGTGCTGTTGTAGACTTGTAAAATTATGTACACCAGAGAGTGGCGAAACATTTGTTGATATTGTTAATTCCAAGCTTTTCATTAAGTTTGTCAACGTTTTATAAATATTAACACAGTCCACATTCAGCTGTTGTTGTGTACACAGTATTCACATGTGGAGCATATTTTCATGTCTATAAAAAGTGCCATTTGTTACTGGAAATGTGATGTCACAAATAGTGCATTGTATCCATGAATAAGAGCATGAAGTGCACACAACACTAAGTGGCACCTTGGTTCAAGATTTAGTTGAACACTTCAAGGTGTATTAAGTTTGCTGAGTAAATATTTGCGGTTACCAACAAACTCATTGTTGTCTCACAAAAGTTCATCTGACCAAGGAATCAGTTCTAGCATAATTTATGTTTGAATATTTTCTTGTAAATTCTTTGCTGTAACAGGTTGTAGGACTCATGACCTGGCTGCCAAGCTTGGAGAACACCGCCTGTCAGCTGTCTGAAACTTATATTGCTTATGCTGCTCATGCCATATATTGACTGTTTGGGTTCTTACCTTCTGGCCATCTCAGTTATTTCAAACCTAATGATGCATGATTTTCACGTAACATGGATAAATTACCCATTTACTGTACTGATGTAATATTTGCTATGAAAATTTAGTCTGATCTACAGATAATTAGATCTCTGACAAAAAACTTTACCTATTCACAGTTTAACCATAGTCTTATCTTTTTCCCTGCACTCAGGCACACCCAGAATTTTTAATCTAGGGAGAAGGGGTAGTGTTGACCCTGAGGCTGTATATAATGTATGTCTGACTTTAGAAACTATGTTATAAAAATTGTGTTATAATTAAAACTGTAACACAATCAAAGTTGGCAACTGCATTTATATACATACAAATATAACTACATGTTCTTTGACTCACTTGCCCAATTTAAATAATAAGGCCAAATAGTCTTAGTTTGTCAAGTTCATCTGTAACTTCCTAATTACTTAGCCATATTCTTAAACATTTCCATATTCCTGTCATTGGCCGATTTTGGTAGCTGATTTTGACTGTCGGGTAAATCACATAAAATGTCCAATATCATAGCGACTATAAAATATGTGTTTTTTTTAAATTTGGATATTGTGGGTTGCTGTGTGGGGGCAGTAGCCAGGCAACCCACTGTTTAGGTGCTCTCCTGCCTATGCTAGTATTCAAAACCCAAATTGAGTAACATTTTTCGAGACATCTTTGTAGATCTTCTTAATTCGGTCTGAGCTGTCACTGACATGTTTTGATTTATTCTTCAGTTAAATTCATTTAAAATTTGAGGCCTTCATGGTCAGTAAAGTAATCAGTGAGGAGCATCCATCTTATCAAACCTGAATGTCTAAGTAGACTTTATTAATTGTATTACTGTTCAGGCCTTAAAAATAATACACATTTAGGAGTTAAAAGACCTTAACTTTGTATGTAAAAAAAAAGTTATTTGTGGAATACAAAAGTGCTCATGTATTCAGTTTCCTTACTCAAATATAAGCTTTTATTCATGGGTGGACGCTGAACCAAACTCTCCTCAAGTCTCATGTAATGTATTTAAATTTAACAGTAACTAGTGATTTGTTAAGTATCAAGTGAGTCATGAAGGATGTCTTGGAATTGTCTAGAAATTTTCAAATTAAATCTTTCTAATTACAAAAGATTAATTTCCTTAAGAAGCTCAGTGATTTTGGGCATAACAACCGGAAAATTGGCGGATGATGTAAAATAGAAATTAGTGAAAATTTGCAACAGAAATGTAGACTGTCTCTTTAATAAAAACTAATGATCGCAAAGCTACAATGTATTAGTATGACTGTTTTAAAATTATTTTCCATAATTGAAACAAATATTATGAAATGTGTGTACAGTAATCTCAAACCTTCTATTTTAAAAATGGATTATTGTAGAAATACTCTGTCCAGGGTGTGCAGTTCATATTTTAGAACGAATATTGTTTTCAATATGAAATGTTGACAAATTTAATGTTAACATTTTCTCATTTTTTTATTAGTGGTTGTTATTAATTTATCATAAATTTATAATTTAAATATTTGTATGTGATATTAGTAAGTCAATTAATTATTATGATTATATTTTGCATTACTGAAACTGAATAACATGATACATGTGTTAGGGCAAACCGTATTTTATTGCAGAAAATACAGATTTTCTTATGATATCAACTTCTCATGTTGACCTTACATAAAACATAAATTGCATTATTCTTACTTGTACCAATGAAGAATGTTGGTTCACATTGTATTTGAATATTCCTGGCAACACAGAGTTTTATACAAAATGGGCCTTGAACAAAGATGAGAATAAAGGTAAATATTTTCCAGTGTTCTATTGTTAAATCACCATAGGAATTTCAGCCATCCAAGAATCGAACGTCCAGTTCTTTTTTCATCTCTTGAGAAGAAACAGTAAGGTGTTGTTATGTCATGGTTCAAGAACAAAGCTACCAACATATCAGTCATATACAGGGATCGAAATGGCTTTGCAGAATTGGGTAGATGGTGTGTCTCAACATTAGGTATGAGTGAAGTGAGGATACTGGAATTTGTTTCTACAAGTATAAATTTTGGGAACAATGGATATCATGTCTCAATTCATTGAGAACTATTTAATTAAACGAAGGCTTTCAAAAGTACACAAATGGCTTCTATTTCTACCCACATATTTGTCCATTACCAGCTCATGTCATATGATTGTGTACTGCTATCATCTCACTGGTATTAGAGTGGCCTTGAGAGCTCTGAAGTAATTTGTGAACATTTTTTGAGATGATTTTGTATTTATGTGAACTGATCTGTGTGCATGATTTGATGCAGATCTTCATAAAGACAAAATGGTGAAGTTTCTCCTGTGGTTAGTAGAAAATTGAAGGCCTAAGCATTGTGGATGTGATATATTCAACAGAATATATGACAGTCACAAAGTTTCTTAACCACTTTTTTTGTCAGGGACCCCTTTGAGAGTATGGTGAAATCTACGACCCCTTCTCAGAGAATTGTATTTTAAATGCATAAAATAGAGATAGTGAGATTTGTTGAAGTTAACAAACTTTTTTGGAGTCTAGAGTACATAAGTTACTTTGTTGCGTACATTCATTCGTACATGAAAACCTAAATATCAGTCATAGGTTATTGAAAAAAAAGTTGTAATTTTTTTCATGTCCAAGTTCATGGACCCCCCCATGGGGTCTTTGGACTCCAGGTTAAGAATGGCTGTGCTAGTTGAAGATGAATAGCAAGCTTGAAAGCCTGGCTGATTCATCTGTGGGACAGCAGCCCCAGTAACAATCGGATAGATGGCTAGAACAACAGCGGTGCCAATTCAGAGTCAGAGATGTGGAGAAGCGTTACCTTCTGCCAGGAACTAAATCTCAGTAAAACATCCTGCATCTTAGTGAGTACACTGAGCTGTTCTGGCTACAAGGTATGACAGTACTTCTGTTTAATTTATTATTACCGTAAGTTTATAAAGCGACCAATATACATACGTTGAAGAAAAAATGCGACACTGTTATATATGCAAACATGTATTAATACCGGTTATTGAAGAGATTGTGATTGTAAAGTATGTGTACTAATTAAAAAAATTAAACAGTTAATTTTTCAGCACTTAGATTTGTATATTATCAGACCATTTTCTGTCCTTCTCTTCCTAAAAAAGGTAAATAAGTCCCTTTATAGGCCCAAGGTTCCCAGAGGGTTCCAGGAAGTTAAGGTTCCCAAATTACGTGACAATGGCCTAGGATGATGGTAAGGTTGTCAGCCTTAAGCACCGGCTGCTTTTTACCCCCAGGAAATACTCATTTCTGTTAGAGGCTGAGTCGACCCCCAGGGCCATAGTGCGATCGGAAGGATTATGTCAAGGAGGAATTCCAATGACACTATTTGGAATCGAACCAGCGACCTTCTGATTTGTAGCACATCATCTTAACCACTGTGCTACCACGGTCCCCCTTCTCTTACTAACCTCATTTAATGTCTTACAGGTTACCACTTTGAAGGTTAACATTTGGTACAAGACATTGCTCTCATATGAAGTGTTCATGAACTCCATTGTGGTCCTCTGAATTACAAAAGCAATTTTCGTTTTCATTTGCCACTCAAAAGAACTGTGGACTCATTTAGTTCATTCTGTCACTCCTTTAGTTGGTCTTGAGGAATGTAAGGGTGGTAAGTAAGTCTATGAAAAATTACAGTTTTTTGTGACTCATTGTCTTCAGATATCTTTTTTGCCATCTGTATTGAACACACCTACTCATTCACTGTGTTTTCTTGTGAATATGGGCTCGCACAGAATAACTGTTTGTTCCTTCTCCCAACCTGGGACCTTGTATAGTGGAATGTTCCCTTCATGGGCATGCTGTTTTGATATCTCACTCTGTGTAATTATTTGCAAGAAGTTTCTTACGAATTACACAAAAAATATGTTTAATATATTTTGTACTTTTATCACCAGCATATTTTCCCCTCTTGTTTTCAGTGGCATAATGCATACAGCTTACTGTTAACATATGACATTACTGTTTGTTGTTATATTGCCTCAGGAAAGCTATGCAACCTTATGAGTGAAGCTTTAGCAGTGAGATGTGAAGGAAATAGTGACCTGGTACTTTGCGACTCCAAGTTGGAGTCAAATATTGGCTTGGTTGTGAATATCCAAAGCCCATCCAATCCCATTGCATTAAACACAACATTGTTTCTACTACCTTAACAAGTTAGTGATTTTATAATGTGGAATGTATTTTTCTGCTGTTAGATAATGGACCATACGCTTGGGAAATTTGTTGTAAATGAATGTGACACCAAAAGTAAAAAAAATAGAAGACATTTTTATAAAAGCTGTAGATTTTTGTGATACATTTAGCCACACATGTTCTTGTTTATATGGAATGTTGCAAATAGTGTGATGTCCGTATTTACATTATCTGTAACTGACTGTGATTTATATCTGAGTCATCATTTTGGCCTTTTGATGTTCCCTGGACTTGTAATAAGTACCTGGATAAGAATCATGCTTAACAGTTTTATTCTGTCACTCCTCTTAGACATAACTTTTATTCCTTGAGCCAAGTGTAGCAATACAGCATTAAGACATTAAAGGGCTATGTTAAACAAAATGATGTAACTTGACTGGAAACCTTCCAGTCTCCTGTACTGTGTTGTCTACTGCAAACTTACATCATCAATAACCTGCAGATATTTGGATGTATAGGAGTGAGTTTGGCCTGCACTATGTTTCAGCCTTTGCCTTTCACTTTTTCACCTTATTACATTATTCTTTTTTGATAAATGAGCCCAATAACCATTATCTGTAATCAACCCTGAGGAAGAGGTGTGGCAGAAAAAATAAGCTGCACTGGAGCATATCTTTCTCTGTCTCTCTAACATAATATATTATGTTCCCATTTTCTGGGGCATGAGAAAATCCATATAGTTACTGAAACAGCTGGTCCTGAGTGAGGCTTAAGCAAAATACCTGACAAATGATAATCACTTTATTTTCCACTTGTTAATTTGATTTATTTTTAGAGAAATGCACACTGTTTCTTCCCTCTCTTATCTGTTGATCAATATTTGTGGCAATATTGACCAATTTCGTGGTTTGATTCCATACTGTAATATGAGTTGTTGCTTTTGTGGCAATAACAATATTTTCTAATTGAATGTCTTTATAATAATGCTTTCAGTAATCTTACATTAGATATGAGTTTATCTCATCACATTTGCCCTTATACATATCACAATGTAATAACATTGATCCTTCTTTCCAACTGTTATTTAAATATGAATTAGTAGGGTCTGTTTTTTCAGACATACTATCTATGTTCAGTTTCCTGCAATTGTGTTCCTAGTTTTAAACCCCTCTGAATGAATGAAGAGTGAGTTTGTAGTTCATCACAGTGTTGTTTTTGCATATTTGGTCCATCTTGTTTGGAGAATGTGTCAACATGTAAACCTTGCTAAGAACTTGTGTGTATTTTGAAGTTTAATCCTTGCTTGTGTCTTAAAATCAAAAGGAAGAAAAATGTATAAATTTAAACTAGTAAATTATGCAGTAAGTAGCCTGCTGCATGTGTGGGTATGAACATGAATTTACATTAAACTCTTGCATAAAATATGCTGTCATTTGCATAAGGTGTCAGAAAATCACTATGTAATGTGGATTCAATCTGATAAGACAGTTATTAACCCTTATCCCGCTAACGTGGAGAATATGGTGAGCTCCTAATAAAGCCAGCAATTGGCAGATGGAATTTAACTTGGCGTTTAAAAGGTTAAATCGTATTTAACTCTTTGAAGACTAAAAGTAATATGCAATACATATAAAATTTACCCTTTATATATTCATTCTGCATCTCACAGAGAATACAGTGTGTTTCCATTATAAAAACAAAATTATGACTTCTGTATAGGAAAAAAAAATAGCTGTTTTTGGTACAAACTATATGGAACACATAAACACTCTGAGTGGACACCACGCACAATTCTTAATTTTCAACCTGGAAGTATGTACACTAACCACTGGACTTCAAAATCTTAATGTTGTAATTAATTGTATGGTGCAGACTCTTCTTTGAAAAAATTGTAGTTGCATAGCTTGTCTTGAAATTGCTGCTTACATTGAACGTGGGGTGTTCTGCCAAACATCTGACTTGATTCTGAGCCTATGGAATACACTGACAAAGCATCTGGTAAAGTAAGTGTAGGGGCCTGAAGATGACTAACATCTAGTCGAAACATGTAGCCATACTATAGAATAAATAGATTGTGCTGACGTACGT
>Ga0123353_10013372_pt1 | contig 11753 bp, 11 predicted proteins | sample TergutLab28metaG_3_FD_92763 | JGI IMG/M metagenome (GOLD analysis project Ga0123353, IMG submission 92763) | Labiotermes labralis P3 segment gut microbial communities from Petit-Saut dam, French Guiana - Lab288 P3 | ecosystem: Host-associated > Arthropoda: Insects > Digestive system > Gut ... | reverse complement strand
GTCGCCGCGCTCGCCAGCCTTAAGGCCGCGCCGCGCGGGAAGGCCAGGGAAAAAACGGACGAGCTGGCGGCGGTTTTTTTTTTACAGGGATACCTCGATTCGCTCGCGGGGGGTCCCAACAATAACGATGGGGGAAAGGCGGTAAAGGATATGGACAATAAGCCGTTTGACGAGGATTTTGACGAAAACAACGTGGAAGACGGTTTTTTCGAAGACGAGGATTATGAGATGATAACGCTGATTGACGACGACGGCGAGGAGATGAACCTGGTCGTGCTCGACTCCGGTTCCAACGAGGAGGGCGAATACCTGCTGGTGGTGGAAAGCGAATTCATGGACGAGGAGGAAAACGAGGCTTCCATCCTCAAATGCCTCAACCCCGACGAAGACGGCGAACCGGTATACGAATTCGTGGAGGACGACGACGAGTTCGAAAGGGCGCAGGCCCTGTTTTTTGAAGACGAACCGGAGGAAGAATGAAGCGTCCATTATTAAAGAAGGAGATTTTTTTTGGCTGAAAAGAAAAACAAACTGAAGATTTATTCCCTGGGCGGCATGCAGGAAATCGGGAAGAACATGACGATTCTCGAATACGGGGGGGACATTCTGGTAGTCGACTGCGGGGTCGCGTTCCCCGAGGACGACATGCTGGGCATTGACCTCGTTATCCCGGATTATTCGCATTTGATAAAAAACAGGGACAAGGTAAGGGGCGTAGCGCTCACTCACGGACACGAGGACCACATAGGGTCCATACCCTTTTTTCTGAGGGATTTCGACGTCCCGATATACGGGACAAGGCTGACGCTGGGCCTGGTGGAAAACAAGCTCAAGGAACACAACATTCAGAACGCGCGACTTACGACCGTAACCCCCGGGCAAATCGCCGACATAGGCGCGTTTAAGGTGGAATTCATAAGGACGACTCACAGCATTGCCGATTCGGTGGCTCTGGCGATAGAGACCCCCGTAGGGGTAGTGGTGCATTCCGGGGACTTCAAGGTCGACTACACGCCCATACAGGGGGATTCGATAAACCTGCAGCGCTTCGCCGAGCTCGGTATAAACGGCGTGCTGTGCTTCCTGTGCGAAAGCACCAACGTGGAGCAAAGGGGCTACACCATGTCGGAGCGGACGGTGGGCGTGATCTTCGAGGGCATATTCCAGCAGAGCGCGAACCAGCGCATCATGGTCGCCACGTTTTCCTCCAACATACACAGGATCCAGCAGATATTCAACTCCGCGGCAAACCACGGCAGAAAGGTGGCCGTCGTCGGCAGGAGCATGCAGAACGCGGTGAAAACGGCCGTCGAACTGGGGTATTTGGACATCCCGGAAAACGTTTTCATTGACATAAGCGAGATCAGGAACTATTCGGACGAACAGATCGTGGTCATAACCACGGGCACCCAGGGCGAGGCCATGTCGGCCCTTTCCAGGATGGCCTCCTCGGAGCACAAGCAGGTGGAGATAAGGCCGGGCGACAAGATCATCATCAGCGCCTCCACGATATCCGGCAACGAAAAGACGATCTCTAAGGTCATAAACGAACTGATGAAGAAGGGCGCCGAAGTCCTCTACGAGGGGCTTATGGAGGTGCACGTATCCGGCCACGCGAAGCAGGAGGAGCTGAAGCTTCTCCACGCGCTGGTGAAGCCGAGGTTCCTGATGCCCGTACACGGCGAATACAGGCACCTGAAGCAGCACAAGGAACTGGCGATTTCCATCGGGATGGACAAGGACGATATCTTCCTAATGCAAAACGGGGAGGTATTGGAACTGACGCACAATACGGCAAAGGCCGCGTCCCTGGTCCATTCCGGGCAGGTATTGGTGGACGGGCTCGGCGTGGGCGACGTGGGTAACAGCGTTTTGCGGGACAGGAGGCACCTCTCGCAGGACGGCCTTACCATCGTTACCGTAACGATGGACGGGGATTCCGGCCGGGTGGTCGCGGGCCCCGACATAACGTCCCGCGGGTTCGTGTATATAAAGGAATCGGACGACCTGATGGAGGAGGCGAAGGCCGTGGTGCGCCTGGCGCTTTCCTCCTGCAGCGAGGCCAGGCTGAGGGAATGGCCCTTTGTCAAGAACCTCATCAAGGACACTTTGAAGGAATTCCTCTGGCAAAAAACCAAGCGTTCGCCCATGATCCTGCCCATATTGATGGAGGTATGACAGATGGACGCGCTTGAAGCCGCGAACGCACTGGCCGAAGCGATGCTCGGTTCCGCGGAGTACCGCGAATACATAAAGGCCAGGGACCTTCTGCGGACGGACTCCCGGTTGAACCTGAAAACCGAGGAGTATAAAACGGCCAACATGGAATGCCGGCTGGACGCGTCCGAAAGCAATTACGATTCGGACGCGGAGACGATGCTGAGCGCGACGTATTCGGATTTGATGCTCAACGAGCTTTCGCGGAACTACCTCCTCGCGGAGGAACGCCTGTACGGGTTGATCAACCGGGTGCACGGGATCCTCGGGGAGGCTTACGGGGAGATCTGAGGCTCAGTTTTCGGAAACGAGCCTCGCGTGCACGACATACCTGCTGTCATCCTCCTTGTTCGTGCAGGTCGACAGCGTGAGTATCCTGTCCGAAACCTCCACGGCCACGCCAGTCTCATACGCGGACTTTTCCCTTACGACGCTCAAAAGCCTCGTGTAAAAATCCTCCCGGTTTTGATAGCGGTTGTTGATGTAGTTGAAGTCCGTGGTGGTCTCATAGAACGAGAACACCTCCCATTCGGTGTTCCGGTAGGCCGTTTGGAAATATATCAGCCTGTGGTCCTCATAAAACGCGCTGTCCCCGTAATAGCGCAGGTTGTGGAACATGGACCCGTCGCGCATGTTGTGCGCGTAGATTATGGTGTTGTACCCCAGGCTTATCACGTTGTTCTCGTAATCCATGAAGGCCGAGCCCGCAATGTTGGGGCTTTTGCTAAGGTCGTGCGCCTGGTAGAAGTCGTTGTCGCCGGTGGCGACCACGGGGAAGTCTATGTTCGTGCCGGGTATGATAAGGTAGCCGACAATGTCCTCGTTTTGGAACGCCTCCCGCAACAAGGCTATCTCCGGATCAAGCGGCATGTCCTCAAGCCTGACGAACGGGAGTTCCTCTATTTCGGGGCCGCTTGCGTCAGGCTGCGGGGCGTCTTCGGTATAAACGTGCTCCTCAGGCGTTACCTCGGCCGCCGCGGCCGTCTCCCCGGGCGGCCTGTAGTTTTCGGTTATGGACCTGGCCTTGTGCAGAAGCTGGTCCTTCCTCCACAGATCGATGTAATACTGCGCGAGCATATAGAGCAGGTACGATACCGCAAACGCGAACAGAATGATTATTATGGTCAAAAGATTTACGGTCTTTTGATTTTTTTTCCTGAACCTGCCCATGAGGATCTTTTTGCGCTGGGTATTTTTTATTTCATCCAGGTCGAAACCGTCTTCCAAAAAACCCTGTTCCGGTTTATCCGCCGACATTATCCGCCTCGCAACGTCTTTAAAAATTTATTCGCCCGTAAGGCCTAATCCCGTGAAAAGATATATTTATACCATTCTTTTGTCAAGGTGATTTTCATTTTAAGGGATTTACCGCCATTTGCGCGCCCCGCCGCCCTAAGTTGTCTTTATCGCGGATAAGTGTTATATTACGCTTTGCGCCGCCTTCCAAGGCGATAGGCGCGGGTTTTCCCCGCCGCTTAATTATATATACGGGCTGTGGTCGTTTGATATCGTACGTAAGAGGCGAGCTTTCAAAACTTTCGGACGCTTCGGTAGTGGTTGAGGCGAACGGGGTCGGATACCTTATCCATATGCCCCCGCAGTCCGTCGCGGGGCTTGCTTCGGGCGCCGCAGTAAAGATCCACACCCACATGCAGGTAAAAGAGGACGGGGTATCGCTGTTCGGCTTCCTGACGAGGGAAGAGCTGCAGCTTTTTTCCCTGCTGATAACCGTTTCGGGCATCGGCCCGAAGGTTGCGCTCTCGCTGCTGGGCCAGCTCAGCCCGGAGCAGATAATGATCGCCATCATGACCGACGACGCGGACGCCCTCACAAGGGCGCAGGGGGTCGGCAAAAAAACGGCGCAGAGGCTTTCGCTCGAGCTGAAGGATAAGATCCGTTCCGGGGATCCCGCAAGCGGGGCCCTTATCGACCCGCAGCAGCAACTGTATATGGCGGCGGGGGAAAGGCAGGACGCCGCGGACGCCCTCGCGGCTTTGGGCTACCACAGGAGCGAGGCCGTAAAGGCCGTTATGGAAGTGGCGCTCGAGGGTATGAAGGCGGACCAGGTCATCAGGCTGGCGCTTAAGAAACTTTCGAAGACGTAAACCGGGGAGAGCGACGCATGCAGCGGATTATTTCCACGGACTACAGGGAAGAGGAAGACGAGTTTGAGACGAAGCTCAGGCCGGCGTCCTTTGAACAATACATAGGCCAGGATAAGGCGAAGAGGAACATGAGGGTCTTCATCGAGGCCGCGAAGAAGCGCGGGGAGCCGCTTGACCACGTACTCCTCTACGGCCAGCCGGGCCTCGGCAAAACCACGCTCTCCGGCATAATCGCCAACGAAATGAAGGCCTCCATAAAGATAACCTCGGGCCCCGCCATGGAGCGCGCCGGCGATATGGCCGCGGTATTGAACGACCTGAACGAGGGCGACATCCTTTTCATAGACGAGATACACAGGCTGAACAGGGTAATTGAGGAGATCCTCTACCCGGCCATGGAGGACTATTCGCTCGACATCGTGATAGGCAAGGGCCCGGCCGCCAAAAGCATAAGGCTGTCCCTTCCGAAGTTCACCCTTGTCGGCGCGACGACCCGCATAGGCCTCCTGACCTCGCCGCTGCGCGAAAGGTTCGGGGTTATCCAGCATCTGGAGCCTTACGGGATTGACGACCTGATAAAGATAATAAACAGGTCGGCCGCGGTTCTGGAGACGAAGGTCGACCCGGGCGGGGCGGAGGAGATCGCAAGGCGTTCGAGGGGCACGCCGCGTATAGCCAACCGCCTGCTAAAGAGGGTAAGGGATTTCGCCCAGGTTAAGTACGATGGGAATATAGACGTGCGCGTGGCGAAGGAGTCCCTGGACCAACTGGACGTGGACCCGTTGGGCCTGGACGCCGTGGATATGAAGATGATGCGCGCCATCATACACAAGTTCGGGGGCGGACCGGTCGGCCTGGAAACGCTTTCGGCGTCCATAGACGAGGAAAGCGACACATTGGAGGACGTTTCCGAACCTTACCTCCTGCAATTGGGCTTCATCCAGAGGACGCCGAGGGGAAGGATCGCGACGGAATCGGGTTACAGGCACCTGGGCGCGGTCAAGGCCAATTAATTTATTTTCGGGAGTGATTAAATGGATCGTGCGGACGACGAAATGGTGGTCGCGGTAGAGGACGAAACCGCGAAGATGGGCTTCTTTACGAGAATAATATCGATATTCGCGTCTCCGGTGGCGCTGATGAAAAACATCAGGCACTATCCGGTAATAGGCCCCGTATTGCTGCTTGTGATGGCCTTATCCCTGCTGACCATACCCACGCTCGCAAAGATAACCGAAATAACCCAAAGCGAGCTTTCGGCGGTTTCGCTCGAACGCTACGGCTACGACATTACGGCCTTAACGCAGGCCGGCGCCGACGAGGAGACCGCGCAATCGGTGCAGGTATACACCACGGTGGTATCCGTCGTAACGCTGATCGTCACGTATCCGATCATGATTTTATTATATGCGATAGGGCTTACCGTATTGACGAAGATCGCAAGGGGCAAGGCTACCTTCGCGCAGTATTTTTCGATGTTTACGCATACGAAGCTGATAATCGCCGTTTTAGCCGTCTTCACGGCGTTTATGATGGTCAATTTGGGATCCGTACTGGACGTGACTTCGCTGGCGGCGGCGTTCATGCCGCGCGGCAATATGACGAACCTTACGTTCTGCTTCCTTATGTCCGTGAATCTGGCCGGAGTATGGGAGGCGGCGCTGACCGCGGTCGGCGTAAGGGAATTCAACGGCTTTTCCTTAGCGAAATCCGTCGTGATAGCGGTCATCGTGTTCGCCGTTTCCGTCGCGATCAACGGCTTCCTCATGGGATCGTCCTTTATATTCCTGGATATGGCCGACAACGCGTTGCAGGGGTTATAAAACCATTTTAAGGAAGTGCGCATTTGTCAGGTAAAAAAAAGGCCGTCGCGGCGGCCGTCGTTATTTTAGCGATCGGCGGTTTCGTCTGGTTTGCCGTAAATAACGTGCAAAAGACCCAATCCGAAGCCGGTTACGCAAGAAACGCCCTTCCCGTGGAATGGGAGCTCTCGCACGCCGAAACCATCGTATCCAAGGTCAGCGTCAAGGGGATGGCGGAACTCGTGGACATAGAGGCCGTATACCCCCAAACCCAGGCGCGGATAATAAAGCTGCACCCGAAGATAAACGGCGCGGTAAGAAAAGGCGACATCCTAATCGAATACGACGACAAGGAGCTGCAGGGCCTGCGCGATTCGCTGCGCGAGGCGGAGCTCTCGCTGGAATCCGCAAGGATAAGCCTACAGGGCGTCACGCTGCCGGCCACCGAATCGGAAAGGGTACAGGCGCAGTTTTCGGTTACCCAGGCGCAAAAGACCATTGCCGACATCGGCAGGCAGATAGAGCAGACGGACCTGAACCTGGAACAATTGGAGCGCGGAAGGCTGAACGCGGAAAAGACTTATGAGGATATGAAAAAATTATATGACGGCGGGGCCGTGGCCAAGTCCGAACTGGACCGCGCTAAGGATTCGCTCGACAGGGCAAACGAGCAAATAGAGACCGTTACGGCGCAGAGGGAGGCCGCCGCCTCGGGGATCCCGACCGCGGAGGAAAGCCTGACCGTCGCCCGCGCCCAATACGACTCGCTTATGAACAAACGCGGGGACCCGAGGACGCAAAACCAGATCGAATCCCTTAAGATAAGCATTGAGCAGGCGGAGTTCCGGATAGAGCAGATAGAGAGAAAAATAAGCGAATTCGTGTTGTACGAGGAATCGCCCGTAGGCGGGACCGTGATAACCCTGAACGTAAAGGAGAACGACATAAGCGTCCCCGGCAGGCCTTTGATGGAAATAGCCGACGTAAGCCACAAAAACCTTACGATAAAGGTAAACGTGCCCGAGGGCGACGCGAGGGACCTGGCGGTCGGGCAGGACGTCGAGATCCGCGGGAGCGCCTTAGGCCGCGAAACGTACGCCGGCAGGGTTTCCGAGATATCGCCGGTGGCCGTCAGGATGCAGATAGGCAACACCGTGGAGACGGTCCTCACGGTGGACATCGTTTCCGACAACCCCGGCCTTAAGGCGGGGTTCACCGTAGACGCGGAGATAATCACGAAGATCACCGAAGACGCCGTCGTTATCCCCATTATGTCGGCAATAAGCGAAAACGACGGGAACAATTACGTATATATCATGAGGGAAGACTTTACCGTCGAGAAAAGGCTGATAACGCTCGGCGAATATACGGGCGTTTATATAGAGGCGGAAGGCGTGGCGGTCGGGGAAAAGATAATCGTAAACCCGTCCGCGCAGCTTTACGACGGGGCGGGCGTAAGGCCCATTACCAGGGCCGGGGGGCGTTGACCGTACACGAAATAATCAGGATCGAGAAGCTCCACAAGGTGTACCGTATGGGCAGGATGGAAGTCCGGGCGGTCCGGGGCATCAGCATGGAGGTCGCAGCCGGCGAGTTCGTCGCGATAATGGGCGCCTCCGGGTCCGGCAAGTCCACGATGATGAACATTATCGGGTGCCTCGACACCCTGACGAGGGGCGGATACTGGCTGGACGGCGAGGACGTCGCGACGATAGGCGCGAAAAAGTTGGCCGCCATACGCAACAAAAAGATCGGCTTCGTTTTCCAGTCCTTTAACCTGCTGCCGAAGCTGACGGCCCAGAAGAACGTGGAGCTGCCGATGATATACGCCGGGGTCTCCGGGAAAAAGAGGAGGCAGGCGGCCGCGGAGGCGCTCGAAAGGGTCGGGCTGGGCGACCGGATGCACCACAAGCCGAGCGAGCTGAGCGGCGGGCAGATGCAGCGCGTCGCGATCGCGAGGTCGCTCGTGAACAAGCCCGCCATCATCCTGGCGGACGAACCCACGGGCAATCTGGATTCCAAATCCGGCGAGGAGATAATAGGCATTTTCCAGTCGCTTAACGACGAGGGCGCAACCATCGTGATGGTGACCCACGAAAGGGAAGTGGCGATGCACTCCAAGAGGATCGTCATGTTCAGGGACGGGCTTGTGGTTACGGACGAACCCGTGGAAAACCCCATGAGGGCCGGCGGACAAAAACCGGAGGCTTACGGCGGATGAACCTGATAGAATGCTTCGTTTCGGCCCTCGGAAGCCTGCTCGCGAACAAGATGCGGTCCGTGCTCACCATGCTCGGCATAATCATCGGGATAGCCGCCGTCATAATGATAACCTCGATAGGCCAGGGCTTTCAGGCTTCGATAAACAACGAGTTCGAAAAAATGGGCGCGATCGGCCTGCAGATAAACGTAAAGAACGATACGGAGACGAAGCAGAGCGACCTCCTGACCATGGACGACGCTTACCTGCTCATGCAGCACCCGGAGGTGGCCAGCGTGGCGCCCCTCACCACGACAAGCGGGCAGGTCAGGCTGAAGAACCCCTCCGAAACCACCAGGACCACCTTCATCGGCAGCAACCAGGAATTCAAGGACGTGCAGGGCGTCGACATCATACACGGGCGGTTCCTGGCCGCCCCCGACGTGGACAACGCGAGCCCCGCCGCGGTGATAGACGGGAGCCTTAGCAGGAGGATCTTCGGCAGGACGGACAGCGTCGGGGAAAAGATCAGCGTTTCCTTCTGGTCCGGCAGCATGGAACTTACCGTCGTAGGCATTTACAAGACCGTCGACTTCGGCTCCGCGTATTTCGAGATGCCCACCATAGCGTATATCCCCGTCACGACCCTGCAGAAGCTGACAAACCGCGAGAATGTGGAGGTCCTTTTCGTCAACGTCGCGGACAGGTCCGCGATAGACAGGACGGCCATGGAGATATCCAAGCTGCTTTCGCTCAGGCACAACAACGAGAACAAGTACAGCGTCGAGAACCTGCTCAAGCAGATGGACACCATAAACGACGTGCTCGGGAACATAACCGCCTTCGTGAGCCTTGTGGCGGCCATATCGCTTATAGTCGGCGGAATTGGCGTCATGAACATCATGCTCGTGACCGTCACCGAACGCACGCGCGAGATCGGCATACGCAAGGCTATGGGCGCCACGGACAACAACATAAAATTCCAGTTTTTGATAGAGGCCATGATCCTTACGGCGATAGGCGGGTTTATCGGAATACTGTTGGGCTACTTCGGCGGCTTCGCGCTCGGGACGTCCATACAGGTCATCCCCGTGGTGTCCGTGCCGACCGTGGCCCTGACCGTGGCGATATCCAGCCTTATCGGCATAGTCTTCGGGGTCTACCCGGCCGGCAAGGCGGCGAAGCTGGACCCCATCGAGGCGCTGCGCTACGAATGATCCCCCAAACCAACGCGCGGAAAGCGGAATATGAATATATTTAAGAGACTGCAGTACAACTCCCCGGTAGTGCTTACATACGCGATCGTTTCCCTTTTGGCGACATGGATATGCGTAAGTGTAAAAGACGGGTACGCCTTTTTCAGCGTTTACAGGACCTCGTTTCTGGACCCGCTTTTTTATCTGCGCATGGCGACCCATATCTTAGGGCACAGGGACTTTTCGCATTATTTCGGAAATTTCCTGATCGTTTTGTTGATAGGGCCTATGCTGGAGGAAAAATACGGCTCGAGGCGCCTTTTGGCGATGATGGCGGTCACGGCGGCCCTTACCGGGGCGATTTTCGTTCTGGTCTCGCCGGCCGGGCACGCCCTGCTCGGCGCCAGCGGCGTCGTCTTCATGATGATGCTGCTGTGTTCCTACGCAAATTTCAAAAAGGGCCGCGTTCCGGTAACGCTGCTGTTGATGGTCGTCCTCTATATAGGCAAGGAGGTCGTGGCCGGGGTGACCGGGACGGAAAACGTTTCCCATATGACGCACATCGCGGGCGGGCTCCTCGGCGCGCTGCTGGGGTACGGGTTCCATTCGGAGGTTAAGGAATGAACCCTCCGGATATAATCGAAAGCAGGGGCCTTGTCTTCAAATACACGCGCTATGACGACGCGAACGATCAAACGGTAGACTTCACCGCCCTCAGGGACATAGACGTAAACATAGAACGCGGGGAGTTCATTTCCATCGTAGGGCACAACGGGTCTGGGAAATCCACGCTGGCGAAGCATATGAACGCGCTGCTGCTGCCTACCTCCGGCACGATATGGGTGGGCGGCTTCGACACCTCCGAAACGGACAACACATGGCGGGTCAGGCAGACGGCCGGAATGGTCTTCCAAAACCCGGACAACCAGATAATCGCCACCATAGTCGAGGAGGACATAGCCTTCGGGCCCGAAAACCTGGGGATAGAACCTTCCCTTATCCGGGAAAGGGTGGACTGGGCCCTCGGCGCGGTGCGCATGGACGGGCACCAGCGCAGCACGCCCCATACGCTTTCGGGCGGCCAAAAGCAGCGGATCGCGATAGCCGGAGTGCTTGCGATGAAGCCGGACTGCATCGTGCTGGACGAACCCACCGCCATGCTCGACCCGCTCGGGCGGAAAGAGGTTTTGGAAACCGTCGCGCAGCTGAACCGCGACGAGGGCATAACCATCATACTGATAACCCATTTCATGGAGGAGGCGGCGAAGGCCGGGCGCGTGATCGTTATGGAGGACGGGAAGATAGCGATGGACGGCCCGCCCGGGCAGGTTTTCTCCAACGTCGGGAGAATGAGGGAGATCGGGCTCGACGTCCCGCAGGCCACGGAGCTGGCTTATTACCTGAGGGAGAACGGGGTCAATATACGCGGCGATATCCTGGAAATGGACGAAATGGCGGATGAAATATGCACGCTGTTGAGATAAGGGAACTGACCCACATATACAGCCCCGGGTCCGCCTTTGAGAAGAAAGCCCTGGACAATATCAGTTTTACGATCGGGAAGGGTGAATTCGCCGGGATAATCGGGCATACCGGATCGGGGAAGTCCACCCTGATACAGCATATGAACGCCCTTTTGTCGCCCACTTCCGGCTGCGCGCTTATCGACGGGGAAGACATACACGCGGACAAGTCGAAGCTGAAGGAAGTACGCAGGAAGGTCGGGCTGGTGTTCCAATACCCCGAGCACCAGCTGTTCGAAACGACGCTTTGGAAGGACGTGGCCTTCGGCCCCGCGAACATGGGCCTCCCGAAGAACGAGGTGGCCCGGAGGGTCAAGAACGCCCTCGCCATAGTCGGCCTTTCGGAAGAGTATTACGAAAAGTCGCCGTTCGACCTTTCGGGCGGGCAAAAGAGAAGGGCCGCGATCGCCGGGGTGCTGGCCATGGAGCCGCGCATCCTGATCCTCGACGAACCCACGGCGGGGCTTGACCCGCGGGGAAGGGACGAAATCCTCTCGAGGATAAAACATATGCACGAAGCCCTGGGGATCACCGTCATACTTGTCACCCATAACATGGAGGACGTCGCGAGGCTCGCGAACACGGTGTTCGTGATGCATAACGGCAGGATCGCGTTTTCGGGCAGCCCTTCGGAGGTTTTCAGGTTTTCCGCGGAGCTGGAGGGCATAGGGCTCGCCGCACCGCGGATATCGCATTTGGCCCGCATCCTG
>Ga0123353_10013371_pt1 | contig 11753 bp, 12 predicted proteins | sample TergutLab28metaG_3_FD_92763 | JGI IMG/M metagenome (GOLD analysis project Ga0123353, IMG submission 92763) | Labiotermes labralis P3 segment gut microbial communities from Petit-Saut dam, French Guiana - Lab288 P3 | ecosystem: Host-associated > Arthropoda: Insects > Digestive system > Gut ... | reverse complement strand
CTATAATCTTGAAAAAACTCAACTCTTTCTTTCATTTACAGCGGAGCATCGAGTGGATTTCCGAGAATTGCTTAAAAAAATGGCAGAGACCTTCCATGTGCGTATTGAACTTCGTCAGATTGGCAGTCGAGATGCCGCAAAAGTGCAGGGAGGGATAGGTCCCTGCGGTCGTCCGCTCTGCTGTTCCACCTTCCTTTATGAATTTCCGACAGTATCCATAAAAATGGCGAAGAATCAAAACTTGTCATTCAAGCAAAACAAATTGAACGGACTCTGCGGTCGCCTCATGTGTTGTCTCAGCTATGAAGATGAATTTTACCGTCAAGCTCAAAAAGATTTCCCTGATTATGGGACAATGGTGGAAACCAGTCTAGGTATAGGTAAGGTAATAGGAATGAACATTCTCTCTTTAACCGTAAAAATCAAATTAGAAGACAGCATCACAGAATTTAATCTAGTAGAAATAGGAAAGGCTTAAATGATTGAAAAAAAAGAAATTTTCAAAAAAATCGAAGATTTAGAGTCTTCCTTGTCAGATACAATGGCACAACTGTCTTTAATTAAGCAGTCGTTTGATCAGACTCTGACAGAAAATGCAAGTATTCGCATGGAAAATGAAAAATTACGAGAACGCTTGGGACTTTTAGATGAAGACGGTAAAAAAGAGCCCAATTCTACTTTATTGGATTTATACAATGAAGGATTTCATGTGTGTCATGTGTCTTATGGGCAAAGACGTGAAAACGAAGAACCATGTGCTTTCTGTACAGGAGTACTTTATCAATGATAATTCAGCGTTCTTTTAAGGGGGAGCAATCTCTGGGTAAACTCTATCTTGTCCCAACTCCTATTGGGAATATGCAAGATATGACTTTGCGTGCCTTGGAGACGCTCAAGACAGTAGATTTGATTGCTAGTGAAGATACAAGAAATACACAAAAGCTTTTGAATCACTTTGACATTAAAGTCTCTCAAGAGTCCTTCCATGAACATAATTCTCAGGAGAAAATCCCCAAATTAATTGAATTTCTACAATCTGGGAAATCTATTGCACAGGTTTCAGATGCAGGAATGCCTAGCATTTCTGATCCGGGGCATGATTTGGTTTGTGAAGCGATTGCACAAAATATTGATGTGGTAGCTTTACCGGGAGCATCTGCAGGGATTACGGCTTTGATTGCCTCGGGGCTTGCTCCACAGCCCCATATATTTTATGGTTTTCTTCCTCGTAAAAAAGGACAGCAAAAAGAATTTTTCCAATCTAAAATAAATTATCCAGAAACGCAAATCTTCTATGAATCGCCTCATCGTGTGTCAGACACACTGAAAAATATGCAGGAAATTTATGGGAACCGATCAGTTGCCTTGGTTCGTGAATTAACAAAAATTTACGAAGAATATCGACGAGGGCCTATCTCACAGGTACTAGAAAGTTTGGATGAATCAGCCATAAAAGGAGAATGCTTGATTATTGTATCGGGGAGTGAAGGGCATGAACCTGTTCATGAAGATATAGAATCAACTCCTTTAGAAGAAATAGAAAAATTAGTTACTGAGGGTCTAAAACCAAATGTAGCCATCAAGCAAGTAGCCAAAGAGCGAGGCTTGATCAGACAAGACTTATACAATCAATATCATGGAGTGTAGAGTTTGCATTTCTTGTAATAATTAATCTATAACAAAACTTGATTATCAGTTTCATTTTTTATAAAATGAGCAGGTAGAACATTTATCTTATCAAGTCAGAAACACGGAGGTAAGGTCGAAAGATCTATTCATGTAACGATGACAAACAATAAAATAGGCATAGGAAGTGCGCATGGGAAACTCATCCTTATTGGAGAGCATTCCGTGGTTTATAATCAACCAGCGATCGCTTTACCTGTCAAAATATTAAAAACAACAATTACCATTTCAGAAACAAGATACGGACAATATATTGAAAATAATGAATTTCGTCGAAGATTAGATTTATTGGGAGACGAATTTCAAGGTATTCGTCAGCTAATTTTGAAGCTTTTAGAAAAATTTCAAGCCAAATCCATGCCATTCTCATTAGAAATTGAATCTAATATCCCTTTAGGACGTGGATTAGGAGCTTCTGCGGCTCTTGCTACGTCCATCACACGAGCTTTCTTCGATATGTTCAAGGTAGAATTATCTCAGCAAGAGCTCAAGTATTTCACGGACTTCTCAGAGAATATTACCCATGGTAAATCTTCGGGGATTGATACGGCAACGGTCAATTCTATGGGTCCGCTATGGTTTATTAAGGGGCAAGAGCCAGAAAGTGTCCCCTCTCAGCTGTCCGGTTATTTGGTCATTGGAGATTCAGGAATATATGGTTTAACGAGTAAGGCTATTGGCATCGTTCAAGAGAAATTCAAAGAAGAAAAATCAGCAACACACTCAAAAATGCTTGAATTGGGTCAATTATCTGAAAAGTCAAAAAGTCATATGATAGAGGACAATGTGGAAAAATTGGGATCAGTAATGACTCGTGCACACAAAGTGCTCTCTAATCTTGGTGTTTCTCATCCTAAGCTCGATGCACTCGTTAATATTGCTCTTGAACAAGGAGCTAAGGGTGCTAAGCTCACAGGTTCAGGTCTTGGTGGGGTTATGATTGCTTTAGCAGCAGATGAGAAATCAGCTATCACCATCAGTCAAAAGCTTCTCAAATCTGGAGCAAAAAACACATGGATATATTCATTTGATAAAAAATAAATGGCGACATCATCGCTTTTTGTTTTTTTATAAGTTATAATGAAAGGTAAGAAGAAAGGGGTTAGATATGATAAAACTCATCTTTATGGGAACACCGGATTTTTCAGCTACAGTCTTACAAGGCTTACTGGATAATAAGGAACAGTATGAAATTTTAGCCGTTGTCACACAACCAGATAGGAAAGTAGGACGTAAACATGAACTACGACAAACACCAGTCAAGGCATTAGCTGTTGAATCAGGTTTGAAAGTTATTCAACCTGAAAAACTATCTGGAAGTGCTGAATTAGAGGAAATTATTTCTTTAGGAGCAGACGGAATTGTTACGGCAGCCTTTGGTCAGTTTCTGCCTGAAAAGTTATTGAATGCAGTTGGTTTTGCAGTCAATGTTCATGCTTCTCTACTCCCTAAATATCGGGGTGGAGCTCCTATTCATTATGCCCTCATCAATGGCGACAATCAAATAGGGGTAACCATCATGGAAATGGTCAAGCAAATGGACGCAGGAGCGATGATTGCACAAGACTCTATTCCTATACTTGATGAAGATAATGTAGGTACTTTATTTGATAAAATAGCGATTCTTGGGTGTGATTTGCTTTTGAAAGTTTTGCCTGATTATGTGGCTGGAAATATCCAAGTCAAAGCACAAGATGAATCACAAGCTACTTTTAGCCCCAACATTGCTCCTGAAGAGGAAATCATTGATTGGAACAAATCCGCTCGTCAGATTTTCAATCAAGTGCGAGGGATGAATCCTTGGCCAGTGACTCATACCACATGGAACAAAGAACGCTTGAAAATTTATCAAGTAAAAGAAGTTGAAGGTTTAGGTCAAGCAGGTCAGGTGCTTGAAAAAACTAAAAAATCACTGATTATAGGAACTGGGAATGGAGCGATTGAATTACTCGTTGTTCAACCCGCAGGAAAGCCCCAAATGGATATTGTTAGCTTTCTTAATGGTTTAGGTCAGAAGATAAAAGTAGGAGATAGCCTTGGGAAATAATGCACGACAGGTCACACTCAATATATTGAATGATATTTTTGAAAATGATGCTTATGCCAATATATCGTTAGATAGAAATTTACGAGATTCAGAATTATCAGATTTAGATCGTAACTTTGTAACTGCCTTGGTCTATGGGGTAGTGTCTAAACATGATTTGTTGGCATGGTATTTGGAAGATTTTTTCAAAAAAGAACCTAAGCCATGGGCCAAGATGCTACTCATGATGACCATTTATCAGATTGTTTTCATGGATAAAGTGCCTACATCAGCAGCGGTTGACGAAGCGGTTAAAATTGCTAAACGCAAGGATGGACAACAAGCAGGGAATTTCATTAATGCTGTCTTACGTAATTTCATGCGTTCAGATGCTCAAAATAAAGAACCCAAGACGTGGGAAATCAAATATTCTATGCCTAAACTTCTCTTGGATAAGATGGTTAAGCAATTTGGTGGCAAGCGAACGGGAGAAATATTAGAGAGTCTAGAAATAGAAAGCAAGGCAAGTTTACGTGTCAACACTCACCTGACAAGCATTGAAAAGATACAAGAATTTTTCCCACAACTAGAAAAATCTAAGCTTTCACCTGTTGGACTGACAACATCTCACGGAAATTTTGCTCAAACTGAGTCTTTCAAAGACGGGCTGATTGTTATTCAAGATGAGACCAGCCAACTGGTTGCTCCTCAACTAGAATTGACAGGAGAAGAATCTGTCCTAGACGCTTGTGCGGCTCCGGGAGGAAAGACAACACACATTGCAAGCTTACTCACAAAAGGGCAAGTCACAGCCTGCGATTTATATGAGCATAAGATAGAGTTGATCAAAGAAAATGCAGTGCGTCAGAAAGTTGCAGATAAAGTAAAGACCGTCATTGCAGATGCCAGAGATTTAGAAAATGAATTTGGTTCAGAGAAATTTGACCGAGTATTAGTAGATGCTCCTTGCTCAGGAATAGGTCTGATTCGGCGTAAACCAGATATCCGTTATCGCAAGGAAGCAAGAGATTTTGATGACTTGCAAGCAATCCAATTAGATATATTGTCAAGTGCCTCGAAAACTCTCAAAGAAAATGGTATAATGGTATACAGTACCTGTACAATTTTTGATGAGGAAAATTTTGATGTAGTCAAAAAATTCTTAACAACTCATCCAAATTTCGAACAGGTAGAAATTAAGCATGACAATCCTTTGATTATAAAAGATGGATGTATTTTTATCACTCCAGAAATGGAAGATACAGATGGATTTTTCATTGCTAAATTTAGAAAAAAGCTTAAATAACAAGCTAAAGGAGAAAAAGTGGAATTTAGTATTTTATCTGATATTGGTGCTAAACGTGAGACCAATCAAGATTACGCTTTTACATTTATCAATCGTGCAGGTTACCGTTTGTTTTTACTTGCAGATGGTATGGGTGGACATAAGGCAGGAAACATTGCCAGCAAACTCACGGTTGAAGACTTGGGAAAATTCTGGGAAGAGTCATTTTTTGATGAGACAACATCTATTGAAACAATAGAAGTTTGGTTACGCAATCAAATCAGAAATGAAAATGAGAATATTTCTAGCCTCGGGAAATTAGAAGAATACAAAGGAATGGGGACAACCATCGAAGCTGTCGCTGTACATGGAAAAAATCTAATTACAGCACACGTTGGGGATAGTCGTACGTATCTTTTGCGTGAGGGCAAGCTCAGTCAAATTACTACAGATCATTCCTTAGTTCAAGAACTGCTGAGTGCAGGTCAAATTACTGCAGAAGAAGCAGACACACATCCCAATAAAAATATCATTACCCGCTCGCTTGGACAAACGGCAGAAGTAACGGCAGATATAAATACCCTTGATATTCAAGAAGGGGACTATATTTTAATGAATTCAGATGGTTTGACTAATATGCTTTCTGATGATGAAATTTTTGAAATTATTTCATCAGATCAGACCATTGAGGAAAAGACACAAACATTAATTGATAGAGCTAATGAACAAGGTGGGAAAGATAATATTACAGTTGTCTTGGTTCATTTTGATGGTCCTGTTCAATCTCAACCGGAGACTCCAGATGATAACGGGGAGGTGAACTTATGATCCAAATGGGAAAAATCTTTGCCGAACGTTATAAAATCGTTGGAGATATAGGGCGTGGAGGAATGGCCAATGTCTATCGTGGGGAGGATACCTTCCTCGGTGATCGACCTGTAGCCATTAAAGTTTTGCGTTCTAACTTTGAAAACGATGCGATTGCAATTGCTCGTTTCCAGCGTGAAGCCTATTCAATGTCAGAAATCTCTCATCCCAATATCGTTTCTATTTCGGATGTTGGAGAGTATGAAAATCAACAATATATCGTCATGGAATTTGTGGATGGCTTGACCTTAAAGCAGTACATTAAAGAACATGCACCGCTGAGTAATGAAGAAGCAGTTTCAATTACTACTCAAATTTTAGCTGGTATGCAGGCTGCACATTCAAAAGGAATCATTCATCGAGATTTGAAGCCACAGAATGTGTTGATTGTCGCAGATGGAACGGTTAAAATCACAGACTTTGGTATTGCAAAGGCATTGACTGAAGCCAGTCTCACACAAACGAACACCATGTTTGGCTCTGTACATTATCTCTCGCCTGAGCAAGCTCGTGGAGCTGATGCAACTGTACAGTCAGATATCTATGCGATTGGGATTATATTATTTGAACTCCTGACAGGTCAAATTCCTTTTGATGGAGATTCTGCTGTAGCCATTGCACTTAAACACTTCCAAGAAAATTTACCAAGTATTATTAACATTAATAAAAATGTTCCCCAAGCACTTGAAAATGTTTCTATAAAAGCAACTGCAAAAGATGTCAGGTATCGGTATGCAGACATTAATGAAATGCTTCGTGATATTGGAACTGCTTTAAGCCTTGATCGCAGGGGTGAACAAAAAGTTATCTTTGATAAAGATAAAAACATCACACAAGTCATGCAGAAACAATTGATTGATCCGCATGACACGAAAAATCTAATCAAACCCGTCTTTACAGATGAAGCTGAACCAAAGAATGAAACTAATCAACCTAAGAAAAAGAAACGAAGAGGGCTCATTGCCACTTTGATTATTCTAGGATTGCTCCTTGTAGGTTTTCTAGCCTACCTCATCGTGTCTCCAAGTAATGTCAAAATGCCTAATGTAACAGGAATGACATTGACACAAGCAGAAGCAAAAATTAAGGATGCTCATCTTAAAGTCGGGAAAATTGACTATGAGCAAAATTCAACTGTGGCTACTAATAACGTCATTTCCACTGATCCACAGCAAAATAGTACGACAAAAGAAGGAACAAGTGTCAATATCGTTGTATCTCAAGGGGCTAACCCAATTAAGATGCCTGATTATGTAGGGCAAATGTACAAAGATGCTGTAGATGATTTGATTGTCAACCAAAATGTCTCTAATAATCAAATTACTAAGAAAGATGTTCAAAGCTCACAACCTGCGGGTACCATTCTTAACCAAACTCCCGGTAAAGGGCAATATTTCGACCTTAACGGAAGTGCTCAAATTGTATTTGAAGTTTCAACAGGCCCTGCAGACAGTCAAGTGACTATGCCGACATACACTAGTGGAACAAACAGTATCATGAAACTTGCTGATTTAAAAAATCAGTTGATTAACCTTGGCGTTCCTGAGAGCAATATCACAGTCATTTATCAACAAACTCAAGTTCAACAGGCAGACGGGTATGTGGCAAACGTTAATCCTCAACAGGGGACACAGTTTGATCCACGCACGACACAAATCGTTATCTCGGTTTATCAATATCAAGCAAGTGAGTCAAGCCCAGCGGCTAATACAAATAGTCCAAGCATGAGCTCGTCACCCGCTTCAACAACTCCCCCATCTAGCTCTTGATAAATTTTATTTATTATAGTATGATAGAAAAGTAGTTTTTAACAACTTATTCTTGGTTTGACGCTTTGCCAGCTTCATACTCAGATTAAGCAATCATAATTAAAGGAGAAAAACTCATGGCAATTTCAAAAGAAAAAAAACAAGAAATCATCGCAAAATTTGCACGTAAAGACGGAGACACTGGTTCTCCAGAAGTTCAAATTGCTGTGTTGACATGGGACATTAACCATCTTAATGACCACATCAAAACACACAAAAAAGACCACGCAACATACCGTGGACTTATGAAAAAAATCGGACACCGTCGTAATCTCTTGGGTTACCTACGTAAGAAAGATGTACAACGTTACCGTGAACTTATCGCTGCACTTGAATTGCGTCGTTAATAAAGAAAAAAGCTGGATTATTTCAGCTTTTTTTCTTTTTCAATGGTTGCTGTAATGGCATCAATGACAGTTCCTACGAACTTGTTTTGCTCAAGAGAAACTACACCTGCAACAGTTGAACCTGCCGGGCTGGAAACTTTATCAACGAGTGACCAAGGATTTTCTTCAGATTCTAAAACCATTTCTGCACTTGCTTTTACAGTCTCTGCCACAATCCGAGTGGCTTCTTCTTTAGGAAGACCGTGTAAGACACCTGCACGAGAAAGTGCATCAATGAACATATAAATATAGGCGGGGCTTGATCCAGCTAAAGCAGTGAAGGCAGAGAAGTCTTTTTCAGCGATGTCGTGGACTGTTCCGACTTGTAGGAAAATAGATTTGACAAAGTCTTGATTCTCTTGGCTGACAAATGAATTAGAGACCATAGCCGATGTTGATTGCCCGATTTGTGCATTAATATTTGGCATGACACGGATGAGGGGTTGCTCCCTGTCTTTGATTAAATCAGAGAGATCTTCCAAGGTCAGACCAGCAGCGATAGAAACAAGGACTTTGTCTGCAGTTAGTGAGTCAGTGATTTGAGAGAGGATTGTAGAGATCATTTGAGGTTTGACAGCGAGGATAATGATGTCAGAGGTCTTGACTAGTTCTTGGTGAGAGTGAATGGCATGAATGCCTAATTTTTCTGCCTGAATACGTGTCTTTTCAGCATCACGTCCTGAGACGATGATTCTGTTTTCTGTTTGATTAAGGCTTGAAATGATAGCAGTTGCCATTTTTCCAAGACCTATGAATCCGATTGTTTTCATGATTTTCCCTCACTTATTTAATGAATTTGATAGATTTATTCTAACATAATATCTCCTGAAAAGACTTATTTTTTCTTTTCAAGACTGACAAATATGATATAATTAGGTTAGAAATACACAAGAAACTGGAGAAGATAGATGAATAAATTTGCCATTATTTTAGCAGCAGGTAAAGGGACACGTATGAAATCCCCGTTACCAAAGGTTTTACATCAAGTTTCAGGGAAATCAATGCTAGATCATGTCTTGAGCCATGTGTCTGTGGTAAAGGCAGAAAAAGAAGTAGTTATCGTGGGTCATGAGGCTGAGATGGTTCTTGATACTTTACCTCAAGGAACGAATTACGTTAAGCAAATCGAGCAATTAGGTACTGGACATGCTGTGCGTATGGCAAGTGAGTTATTGGCTAATGAAGAAGGGGCAACACTAGTAATTGCAGGGGATACGCCTTTGATTTCTGGTCAAACACTAGAAGCTCTCTTTGATTATCATTTTCAAACTCAGGCAACAGCAACAATTTTAACTGCTATTGCTCCTAATCCAACAGGGTATGGACGTATTGTGCGTGGTGCAGATGGTTCAGTAGAAAAAATTGTAGAGCAAAAAGATGCTTCAGAGGCTGAACAAACCATCAAAGAAATTAACACAGGAACATATATCTTTGATAATAAAGCCATGTTTCAAGCTTTAGCTAATATTACAACAGACAATGCTCAAGGGGAATATTATTTGACAGATGTCATTGAAATTTTCAAAAAGACTAATCAAACAATTTCAGCTTATACTTTAGAAGACTTTGATGAAAGTCTAGGCGTGAATGACCGTGTGGCTCTGGCACAAGCAGAAAAAACCATGCGTGCTCGTATTAACAAGCAACACATGATTAACGGAGTGACATTGATTGACCCTGAAAGTACCTTTATTGATGCAGATATAGAAATTCAAGCTGGGACATTAATTGAGGGGAATGTTACGATTAAAGGGAAATCTTTCATTCGTAAAAATGTAACCATCACCAATGGAAGTCGGATTATAAACTCAGAGCTTCGCTCAAATGTTGTGATTGACAACTCTACCATTGAATCAAGTAAGGTGAACAATGGTTCAACAGTTGGGCCTTATGCTCATCTTCGTCCGGGGACAGTCTTGCATGAGAAAGTACATGTTGGAAACTTTGTCGAAGTCAAAGATTCAACACTTGGTAAAGGAACAAAGGCAGGTCATTTAACCTATATTGGAAATGCAACAGTTGGTGAAAAAGTCAACTTTGGTGCGGGAACAATTACGGTTAATTATGATGGTCAAAATAAATACCGTACAGAAATTGATGATTTTGCTTTCATTGGAAGCTCATCAACACTGATTGCCCCGATTGTTGTAGGTAAAAATGCACTTACAGCAGCAGGTTCTACAATTACAAAAGATGTGCCAGATGAAACCATTTCTATCGGACGTGCCCGTCAAGTAGATAAATTAGGACAGGCAAGTAAACTTCCACATTACCGTGGAGAATAAAAATAAGGACAGAGCCTTTACAGGCTCTTGCTTTATTTGACATGAGAGAGAAAATATGACATTCAATCCTAAAAAATTTGAAGAAAAGACCTTATCTCGTCAGGAAATATATGATGGTTATATTATCAAGGTAGTTAAAGACGAGGTCAGTCTCCCTGACGGCAATAGAGGAAGTCGTGAGATTGCTTTACATAATGGAGGTGTAGCAGTTGCTCCTATTTTGGACGACAAGATGTTACTTGTAGGGCAGTATCGTAAAGCCTTAGAACAATTTATCTATGAAATTCCTGCAGGGAAATTGGAAGTCGGAGAAATATCTGATACGGCTGCAGCCGCTCTTCGTGAATTAGAAGAGGAAACAGGATATACAACGAATGATTTGAGAGAAATTGTTCCTTTTTATGTAAGTCCGGGATTTACAAGTGAAAAGACTTTCCTCTATTATACGGAAGAATTAATCAAAGTCGAGAATCCTAGACCGAAAGATACAGATGAATTCTTAGAAGAAATTCAAGTCACACTTGAACAAGCCAAAGCAATGATTGCCAAAGGGCAAATTGCAGATGCCAAAACCATTATGGCAGTCTGGTATTGGGAAATGCAGGGATTAGATAAGGAGAAAAACAATGGCTAGACCAATCCTAACAGATGATATGGTGCAACATGCTCGTGAAGACAGAGAAAACTTGGAAAAAAGAATCCAAGATGAGATGGAAAATGACCAAGAACTATCTGAAAAATATGCCAAGAAAGAAAAAGAAAGATCAAAAAAAACAGTCTATAAAAGTCGTCGAATAGAAAATGCCAAAATCAAAGAAAGAGATAAAGTTGTCAATCGCTTGTTATTTGCCATCATAACCATTGTCGTCTTTCTCTTGGTTCTCTTCTTTTGGTATTACTTCGGAACACCGATAAGAAGGTCATAATATAGAAAAGGAAAGAATCATGAAGATAGGAATAATCACAGCCATGGACGAAGAACTTCGTCTCTTGATTGAAACATTAGAAGGTGCAAACAAGCATACACGTCAAGGTTTTGTCTTTCATACGGGGACTATTGGACGTCATGAGGTGGTCTTGGTGCAATCAGGAATCGGGAAAGTCATGTCTGCTCTTGCAGTAACACTCTTAGTAGAAGCATTTGAAATTGATGCCATCATCAATACAGGTTCTGCAGGAGGATTGGATAAGAGCTTGAGTATTGGAGATGTGGTTATTGCTCAAGAACTAGCCTATCATGATGTTGATGTGACAGCTTTTGGCTATGAATATGGTCAGATGGCTGGACAACCTCTTTATTACGAGTCCAGTAAATATTTCATTTCTGAGCTCAAAAAATTAATCCCAGAGGCACATATAGGTTTAATTACAAGTTCTGATTCATTTGTTTCGCACGCTACAAGACGAATT
>Ga0123353_10013368_pt1 | contig 11755 bp, 6 predicted proteins | sample TergutLab28metaG_3_FD_92763 | JGI IMG/M metagenome (GOLD analysis project Ga0123353, IMG submission 92763) | Labiotermes labralis P3 segment gut microbial communities from Petit-Saut dam, French Guiana - Lab288 P3 | ecosystem: Host-associated > Arthropoda: Insects > Digestive system > Gut ... | reverse complement strand
TGTGCTGAGGCATTAATGAAGAAGAAAGTGAAGATGGCTTCGTCAATGTGATTTCAACTCTACGACGCTGTGTGAATTAGATCTGCGCTCTTTTTGGATTTTACGCGGCGCAGAATGTTAGTTTCTTACCGACGTTTGGGGGACTGATCCCAGCTTCAGGGTCAAGCAGGCATGCTTCACTAATCTTCATACTAAACTTTTGGTTGTAGAAGTGCTATTCGTCCTTAGTTGTTTGGGAGTGGTTATTTATGTTTCCAAAAGCTTCTTTCTTGTTTTGGGGGCTTTTGTTTTATTCTGTGTGACGTGGTTTATATTGTTGATTCTTCTTGGATGGCTGAACCCCTGAAGATGAGACCGAAAAGTCGTCTCGAAATGTCGGTAAGAAACTACCATTTTACACCGTAAAATCCCAAACTAGCGCAGATCTCATTAGGTGATTAGATGTAAATGGATTTTAAGTGTGGAAATCGAATTAGCCCATCCGTTATGAGAACTCATTATTATGACATTTACTTGTCTATTTCGCGGCTAATTTTAGCTTGTTATGACATACAAATATTTAGTTCTTACCGTAGAGAGAAACAATTGCGCTTTCAACAAAAAGACAAACTGCTACAACGGCTGCTCATTGTAAGAATCGTATTGGGCACTCGACTTCTGGACGTAGAAAGCTTCATGTTGCCAGCGCGGTAAGTTCGCTTTAAAAGTATCGTTGTGCAGCCCTCACTATTGTTATATTGACGACAGTGACATGTGGCTCAACAATACACACAATATGCGTTGTTGCGTTTCCATTGCAACAATGGTTACGCGAACTGAGTCCATTTTTACGAAACTTACGCTAATTCAAAATTTTGTTGAAACAACTCCTATAACGAATTTTATGAAAACCTGACTGATTGTTTTAATTACTGATATTAAGCTGCAGACGGACGGACGGACTAACAGACATGGTTTGCACGTAACCATGTGTTTCTAAATCCGAGAAACACACCTAATAAGGAAATTTGCAATTTTCAATTCAATTCTACACCTTGTGTGCGAACACGTCTTAATAATAATAATAGTCACACTGGGCACAGTCCACACACTCCGTGATGTATTAAGGTAAAGGTACAGAACTTTTATTGTGGAAAATAACATTTCTTGTAAAGTTTTTTTTAAACCGCAGAATAACTGTTACGCCATGAGCCTTAAAAACGTGGTTTGTTTTAGGTATATAATTGTACATAACATGTATAAGGATGATGATGATGATGATATGACAATAATACTAATAACAATACTAAATACAGGTCTTTAGTTAGAGAGTTTTTCGGCAGAACAGTGAATAAAGAGTGCTTGGTCACTGACACTCGTAGTCTTTTGAGAAACAGCTGAGCTTCTGTGAAGTAAGGAAGTTGGACAATCAGTACTGGATGGCGTCTCCCCTTGTCTCTTTCCTGCCCCTAACAACCCTGCGCTTCGCTCTAAGCCAGTCCGACACTGGTAACTAACATTGCGTGAGTCGCAATTGCAGGTGCTGAGTCAGTTTATTTATAACGCACACCGGCCTATGCATGCAACCAAAAAATCAAAGGAAATAGTGCCTTCACTTAACAAGGGAGCTCTCGGAAAGCCAATATAGCTGTCCTCTAACGGGTTCATTTGATTCGGATTTGTTTCCAGCCCAACATCTTGATTTCCTGGTGCAATTAATCCTAATCAGTTAGAGCATAACATTCCCTCCTTCCATCCCCTTACTTCCTCTATTTGTCCGTCTCGGGAATTAGAGTAACACAGACACTTTTGTGTTATTAAGCATAGTACGAAATCGATACCGAGTAACTTAGGCTTCCTGTTGCTGACCGACCGTGTCTATCGCTGTTATTATTGATGTTTGTCATATACGGTTTTCGAATTACACGATAAAGCAATGTGAATCATTGTCTTAGGATTAAGAATAATTTAGTTTCCAAATTGCTTGTACGAAATACACGAAAAAAGGAAACCCAGCAGTGTTGGCCAACTAGAGGACCTTTGAGAACCGCATTTCAGGAGGCATTATAGGCAACAGCCATGCATTATGGACGTAAAATGTTACTTACTTACTGACTCCATGGAGCAGAGTCCTTGAGAAGCTAACCGGTTTTCAGCTAGTCAAGAAATTCCCCGCATTTTATGGAACCCGAAGGTTCATCACCGCATTCACAAGTGCCCGCCACTTGTCCCTATCCTGAGTCAGCTCTATCCAGTCCACACCCCCACATCCCACTTCCTCAAGATCCATCTTAATATTATCCTCCCATCTACGCCTGGGTCTTCCAGTGGTCTCTTTCCCTCAGGTTTCCCCACCAAAACCCTCTATACGACTCACCTCTCCCCCATACGCGCTACATGCCCCGCCCATTCAGTTTCTCTCCATTTAATCCGAACAGTATTGGGTCAGGAGTACAGATCATTAAGCTCCTCATTATGTAGTTTTCACTACTCCCCTGTAAAGTCGTCCGTATTCAGTCCTGGTCCGAGGCTTTCTATACGAACAGTCTGTGGAATTGTTAGCACCTCATCCAACCCCCAACCTGGAGGCCCACCCTTTGTCGGCTGTCCGAGACTGTTTATTCAATATATTCTTAGCTCCCTTCCACATTGGAGGCCGTTCCTCCATACGCAACCTGAGGACGCGCCATGCCGTGGTGACATAAAACATAACAGAAATTAAATTAACACCTGTCCAAACACAACTGAACTTCATTTATTTTATGAACTACTTGTTTCGACTTATGTCAGATCATCCTCAAGTTCACATTTGGTCTTTAAATCATATTGAGGAAGAAATACATATCATGTTGGTTCTACGTAATACATGGAATTTTTGTTGCATTGATATTGATTTAAACTTTTTATTATTAACAATATGACGGGTTGTCTTTCTTCAAAAAAAACATAAAACATTTTTCCTTGTGTGATGGCTTCCTGTTCCTGTTCCTGTTCCTGTTCGTCCAGTTACAGCAGGTTAGTTTCAGATAGTTATGAGCCTCCTTCCTTTAGAAAATAGTTTAGAATACCGTCCATATTTTAGCCTCTTTTGCTATTCGACTACAATATCGTATATTCTGCAGGCAACTTACGATAGCAACAGCAATGACTTGAGCGTGCCGCATTTGGCTTGCGATCCGCGTTGTGGTGCCGTGGCATGCACTGTAAGTCGCGTCTTTCCATCCATTCCAACTGCCGCATATTTTATAGAAAAATGATTGAATGTACAAATTATATTTATTAATATTACGTTAGACATTTTCCATTAGCTACACGTGATGTGCAGAATATTACAAGAATTTGTCTGCTCCCTAAGCAAAGTGATTGATTAATGTTTTCTTCCCAGATATTTTATTACATTTGTATTGTTAATATTTGCGGGGACAGTTAGATTCGAATTCGTTCCTTTGGTTGTTTTCTGAACCTTTCGAATCATAGAATTCTACTGCTCGGTTAAGTTTCGCAATGACAACAAAAATAAATGTTACGTGACTATCATTTTCAAAGAAAAGACAGATTTGTTCAAGAGCCGTAAGTTTTTCAGGTTTATTGCTTGTTGCAAGTTCGTTGAATTATCGACAGTTAAGTCGATGGGCGAGTGACCACGGATTTTGTTACTTGTGTAGAATCCGAAGGTAGGCTGTGCCTTCAAAAGTGATATTCTTACTTCCATATTGCCTACTTGTATATTAAAGCTAGCCTTCTCGTCCTTAGAAGTGTACGTCTTCCTTCTAAACTTTGTGTGCTTCCTGCATTTTTCTATTCTTTTTCTTTTTTTAATAGTGTAGATATACCTGAATGGTATAAATTTACGAAAATCTTCATTGTGTAATTTTATCTTTTCTTAAATTCAGATATTTTCAGAAAATAATCTTATTAGACCTAGGTAGAGGTTATAAAACCCCTGCATCGAGCATAGTGGTCCTTGAGTAGCTAAGAATGTCTCATTTAGTTATTTACCCCCCCCCTCAATTTCTATCTCTACAAAGTTAAATGACCATTATCACGTTAATCAAGACGTCGTCAATAGTTATTACACTAAGCTTTATGCAGTAGATCAGTATAATGATGAAGATTTTGCACGGTGTTTTAATATTATCCTTTCACCTACTCCAAAATCTGCAAATGATCTCTTCCATTCAGGTTTTCAGACCAACATTCTTATGGTGTTAACAAATTTTCTGCGTGCTACGTGTCTGTCCCATTTCCTTCTTGTTGATTACTTTCAAATTATATTTCGTTAACGATAAAATATCTTAATTTTTTCCACTCTCCTGGGTTCACATATTCTCCGAAGAAACCCACTTTGTATGTACTGCAGTCTGTGTTCTTTCCTTGTGGTGACATATCAGGTATGACACCTACATGAGAAAGAGTCAAATGTGGTGTAATATGATATGTTTCAATTTTGGTGTTTCCAAATGCCAGACCGGAAGAAAAATATGCTGAAGATAATATAAAACTTTCTCCTAATTTATTTTTCTCTTAATTTTTTCTTCAATACAACCTTCACTTATTCCTGCTGATTCTAAATATTGCACAGTGCTACATTCTGGCAGAACATATACACTGTCCTCCCGACCTAATAGTCCTTTTGAATTTACCCAGAATTTTAATGAGGACAGATTAACCATAAGGTGGTGTGGGCAACACCCTTACTTCTTATTCTGAGACCCAAGTTAAGAAATTCGTCCCGAAGACCAGCTGTGGCCACATTATTTCTAGAGTTCTTCTGTACCTCTTACAGAATTAAGCTACGACCACTTTGTTCCAAATCCTTCCCAGTTCATAACTTAATACAGTATTTATAAACTAAATAAATTATCAGTAAATAAACACAGAGTATTCGTGATTCCACCTGCATTTACTTCAATGTTGAGAGAGAATTGAAGAAACAATCAGAAGGAAGACAAAAGGCAGCGAGCGTTCCCCAGCTGTGTCGGTCGTGTTATTCCCCAGCGAAAGACGGAACGTTGGTGTGAAGATAATGACCCAACTTTAAGTTAACCCTTTGAGCGCCCCGTAGCAGAGAATTAATCACTTTCTGTCTGTTAATTATTGATCGCTAAGCGCTGATTACTGTAGGCTTACACTGGAGTCAGTAGAGACTGGGAGGAAAGAACGGTTCAATCAGGCACTGCCATCCAATTACGCAGGATCAGTGCGCCCACTTCCAGCGGCCAGTCCTTGTTGTACAGCTCAAACTTCTCCAAAATGCGACGTGTTTGACGAATGCCACGAATATTCGGATGAGCACTAATTTTCAGCTTGCCGACCGATCACGGGCTTATGTCTTAATGACCGATTAATATTTGGCTATGTATCGCCGTTATTTCAGTTTCAGATTCTACGTAACGTGTAATGAGCTCACGTGGTGAAGATTAACTAAGATATACCCTTGTTTCAGTGGACTGTGCAACTGTGCTAAATTAGGAACTAGAGGACAGGGATATTTCTGGGAGTGGAAATAAAGATCCACGAATTCCTAAACTTGGCATTGTGTAGAGGAGAGTGGTCAGCTAGACCCCAGAAATGTAGCTCTGTTTCCTGGGATTTTTGAAGTTTGCACAGAACTGGGGTAGAGGGTTCTTGTCTGGGATGTTACACTCTGCGGCGGGGAATGGGATACATACGCCTGCTTTTTCGAAAAAAAAAGTATCGTCTCCTTCTTCAAAGAGTGGTAATTTCTAGAAGAATGGGATCTATCAAACATTGACTTTAAAGTGTTACTTTATTCCAAAATTCGGGATAAGACAAATTACCAGCTACGCTGTGTTAAACCCCCACAATACCAGAATCCTCTGCTCTGTACCATTGAATACAAGGCTGAATTGGCGCCACAGTTAATTTGGACGCTTTGGAGAAGAGAAAAGTCTTAGTTCCCGTTCGAGTTCTCAGTTATGCAACGTGCAATACAGTCACTATATTGAGATATTTCGGCCTTCCTTCTTTTTAGAGTTTTTTCATAATAGTCACCACCAAGTAAATCGTTCATCTTCATCGTCAGCTTACTGTTTACAGCCACAATAAAATAACATTACAAGTATGACCGCTCGCTTATAACCCTGTATGTATTGCATGTATTGTTCGTATCAGAATATCCAGGTGTACAAACATACAAGTAATTTGCCAAATTTTAAAGAAGTAGCAAATTTTAAATTTCGAAATAAAGTTTTACACTCCCAATCAACCTTTCCTATCAGGGTACACAACTTTTCATCACAACAGAGCACACCAGCTGCTCACTTTAGACAAATTAGCGCAACGTGTTTACAACCATTGCATTTAATACTTTAGGGGCCGTCCACATCATGTCAGTCGTTGTACAGCGTGAGGCAAGAAGTGTTGGCACAACAGAAGTTGTGCCAACACTTAAAGCAAAACCACAGGTGAGGATGTGATCCCATCAGTCAGTCACAAAGCTTTCAAATTCAGTACAAGTACGCAAATATCATACTTATTGTAAAAGTGTTTCTCGGGTTACCTCTTCGAAAGCAACACATTTGTTTAACCGATAAAGTAGACTATATATTTCACTTTCTTTATCTTGCTATGAAATGGCCGCAATTTCTTCCCGCACTTTTCTCTTCAATTCCTCACGCTTTGCTGGAAGTGTGTGGAATACGCGAACCTTTAGTGTGGCAGTGACCGTCAGGTCTGGAGACCGTGGAAGCCAACACATACCTCCGAATCGAGAAATGATGCGTCTTGGAAAAAAATTTTCCACAGCGTGTCCATGGAAATGCTAGCTTATGGGATGTGTCAACCTCCTTGCCAGAAACATGAATTCCACATGAACAGGTGGCACATTTCAGGGACCAGAAATTTCTCGAGCACCTACCACAAACCTTCAGGCGTTTATTCTTAGTGTTTCGTGCTTTTTTTTTCTCAAATTTGTGAGTTGCGGTAAAGTTTGAAAATAGTACACCCCACTAACGTCTTAACTTGGCAAAATGACTTAGATGGATCCCAGTCCAGTCCATGTGGGATTACTTACTTACTTACTCCACGGTGCAAAGTCCTTCTTGAGAAGCTAACTGGTTTGCAGCTAGTCAAGAAATTCCCCATATTTCACGGAACCCCAAGGTTCATTACCGCACTCACAAGCGTCCGGCACCTGTCTCTATCCTGGACCAGCCCATTCCAGTCCATATACCCACATCCCACTTCCTGGAGATCCATCCTAATATTATCCACCCATCTACGCCTAGGTCTTCCAAGTGGTCTCTTTCCCTCTGGTTTCGCCACCAAGACCCTATACACCCTCCTCTCCTCACCCACACGCCATGTGGGATTTTTGGTGAAAAAAGTGGCATTGAGGCAGGTTATTATTGCAGTATTTCGGCTTTCCCTTGTCAGTAATATTCTGCAGTGTTCCGTGCTTATATTTTAATCGACGGTATATGACCGTAGTAATGGACAGATCCTTTAAACAACGTCTTTTCCTATCTACGAACACTTCGACGGGAACAGGTGGCTGAAACAGAAACAGTGTCGTCGCACACATAATCATTCCGGTATTTTGTGGACCTGTTTTTACAAGACACTCAGTTCCCAACGAAACGGAGAACAGACCCCACGCACGTTCCTCTCCCACTAACACAGTTCTTTCCGGCAGGATTTTATGGATTTTATGCCCTGTAGGATGAGACATGATTTGTGCAGCATGGCCGTATGAAGGGTTCCGAAATCGGCCAACTGCATCAAACCTTTCAGCGTCTTTCCTCGATTTTTTTTTGGAAAATACTGGCCTATAATCTCCAAGTTACACCGTTTCTGATGGAACCCCCCAAACTTTAATTAAAGACAAAGTTTCACCATAGTGAAGGCCTCCTATTAATCGTGTGTTATCCCTAACGCAGTGGCTGCTCAACCTTTTCCTTCTGTTGCACATTCCGTCAGTCTGTGTCACTTTATATTTCGTTATCTTTCAACGCATTTACCTCACTTCAAAGCTCTCGACCAGAGAGATATAAACTTACTGCTTTAGAAACTTCATTTTTCCAAATTTTTCTTATTGTTTTCCCTGTCATAAATGTGTTTTCACCCCCCCCCCCGGCTACACCCTCTATTATTTGAGTCAACCTACGGTTTGATTTGATGTGTAATTTAAGATTTACGGTTCATTTATTGAAGCAATTAGCAGCTCACACCACAGTGTAATGAATGATAGACAATTAGTAAGTAATGAATTGCAAACGATAAGGAAGGAAAAAAATGTGACCTAATTGACGTCTTTTTCCGGTATTTCCTTCGTACTTGAGGTGTTAAGTGTTACGTCCGTATGAAAAAAAGGAAAATTCAAGTGTACGGATTTCGTAGGATACAAATTTTGTACCGTTATATGGATTGTGTAATGTTCTCAATATCTGAATATTAATTTGACCATGTTGTCGCCCAGATGCAGGCTGCAAGTTGCACGTCTTTTGTGACCATCAGTCCATTAAGAGTGACATATTGTGTTCTAGAACTGACAGTAAAATCATGTTTTAATAATGTAAGAGTAACATGGATTTCGCAGTATAAAATTCATAAAAATATGGAAGGAGAACTTCAAAGAATAATTTCTTTATACTGACCATCGGGTGGATTCCGATTGCAGCGAATTCTTAGCGGCTGCTCAAGACCGAGTCATGGAAAACATTCGAGAAGTGGAATAGATCATACATGTTGCCAGTAAACTAAATGAAAGGTTTCTTAAAACTGAATCATGAGAAAGAGGATATCAACAACGGAGAATACGATAAAGCTTAAAATGCAGTTGGTTATGAATCAGACCTGCAAGGCTACCAAAACTGCTATGTGTGGATTGTGTGAGAAAATATCATGGCGGTGGTAGTGTTACGAACTGGAGAACTAGAGCCAAATATTGAGAAAATTGGGAAGATTCTGACAGTAACAACACTGGGAGAGTGCTGAGTTCACTGAATGAGTATTACTATTCAGTTAGGAAACATTCTCTTCTCCTGTTCTAACTAAACACCTAAGCTTATAATTTAGAAAAATGTATAGTTTGTATTTACGTGCTGTTTTTATGTGTGTGATATTTATCACTCGCTATAAGCAGAAGAGCTACAAAGATTTTGACTTTTTTTCTTGATTCTTGACTTCTCTGTCTTTATATCTCACAGAAGACACACCAACAACACTGGTCGTGAAGACCTAACGTGCGCAGGAACTGGAAAAGAGAGTCCTGGAGAAGATATTTTGAATCAATTTTGAGGGACACGAAATTAAAGAAGTTGTATAATTTGCATGAAAATGGCGCTTTTTAATTTATGGGCCTATTTTTTCACCAAATATTGTTAGGTTCCTGAAGTCAAGAAAGCTGTGATGATTGTAGCACACAGCACACCGACTAAAATTTAATCTGGAAATCTGAAGGAAAGTTTCTGTGTGGGTTAAGTAGAAATATGTAAAGGAATAATATTAAAGTGGATCTTCAAAGCATAGTATAAGAAGATGTAGAATAAATTCGAGTATTCTGGATGAAGTCCATTGCAGTTGGTTGTGATCGTAGAAACGAGTCTTTAGTTTCTTTAACTGCCTGAGAAAAGTTTATTAGCTGAATCACATTTGGTATAAAGAAGAGATGCATTTCATGCAATTGGTAGGTTAAATAAGCTGCGTGGACTGAAACTAAATACAGACTGATTCATTGAGATGCTGTGAAAAGAAATTCAATTTTTCTGCACAGAATTTCTGTAAATCTCTATCACATACCGTGAATCTGGTTGAATGAATTTGAGGTGTGAATTTGCGGAACCATAGTGAAGCGGACTTCACTTCGCGTGAATGAAGTCGATTCGGTTAGTGTGCCGTAGACTTCTCTGTTGATAACGCTGAAGAGAGGAGGCCAGAGTGCTGCTGCGACCAGCAACTGAAGAGCGTCTCGTGATGCACGGATTGTACAGCATCCGCTACCTAGCACCACCCTGACGTTATCTTCCATCTCGGACTGCCGACCTCCTCAATTAGCACGTGACGGGTCTAAGTTGATGACTGACACAACACTAATGGAAACAGAAGGGCAGCATGACGCTGAAATATAAACACGTTCAAATAGCATCGTCTTAACTCGCTTATCTGTCCGAATGCTACCCCAAGAAAGTTGCCAAATTCTGTCCACTCCCACTCTCCTTTGTTAGATCAAGACTTTGTTAACCTTCCATTAGACAGTTCATCTGCAAAAAGAACAACGAATCAGTTGGGAAAAAAGGCAGCTTTTCTCTGCTTCTCCGCAAGATGATTGAGGCAAAGGTCAACCCAACCTCCAGTTCGAAGATTCCGTGGAGTTGGGAAGGAGGTAATTTGTTAGGGAGTGAGACTACGATGCAGAGGGACAACCACTCGACTCTCTCTATTTACTAAAGTGTTTAGTTACGCGTGACAACGTGCTTGTCTTTACTCTTAAGTGCAGTTAGCCAGAAAATGTAGTTCAGGTATAGAGATTCCGAATTACCATGCTGATGAAATCAAGAAGGGTGAGGTGGACAAGAAATGTGACACGTAAGGGGGAAGAAAAAAAATGCATACTGAGTCTTGCTGTGGGAAACTGAATGGAAGAGAAAAGCAAAGAAAGAAATAAAACATTTGCAAGCCCTAGGCATAAATGGTTACTCATTAAAATGGATCAGAAGTACTGTGGGAGGGCATGGACTGGACTGATCTGGTTCAGGACAGGAACACTTGGCAGGCTGTTGTGGACACGGTAATGAACCCTCTTGACTGTTTCAGAACCTGCTGTCTTATGGAGAACGATTGTAGCCTATGACGTCATTGGTACCAAGTCCGACTCAACTCTCTTAATGGCGTTGCCCTAAATATTCTCAGATTCACGATTTCAATTCCGGAATAGATCCTCAAATATGTACCCTTAAATCGGTATTATCTTACTACCTATACAGGTGGCTTGGGCTGGGACGGTTTAGTCGGTAAAGCGACTCCTTGCAAGTTGGAAGGTACGGGGTTTCAACCCCACTGAAACAAGAAAGTTATCCGTCCTAACCCTCCTTTGCACTCACCTAGTCTCCTACATAACGGGTACCGGGATTCCTTCTCGGGCGCAGGGCGGGCGGGGCCTGACGTTGAACACCCACACCGATTTTAGTGTCTAGGTTTAGTCTTGTTAGAGCTATCCTACCTGCGTGCTGTCATGGCATGTTTTAACGATAAGTTTACATTTTATCTACGTAAGTACTATCTGCTAATGCAAGTTGATCATCCCACTACAGTGTGCAGTCTTTGCTGCACAAGTTCAGACTCTTGTAACTTAATAAAATATCTTCATTCATTGTGGCATTTCCACAGGAGACGAAATTTAAACTGCCCGAAGAGTTGTTATTGAATTAAGTATCCAAGATAACTAAAGTTTTCATGTTTTGCCTCGGCATTTTAAAAACACATTCTAGGATACTCTTAAAATGTATTAAAAACAACATCAACAACAAAAACAACAACAACTACTACTACTACTACTACCACCACCACCACTACTGCTGCTACTCCTAGCTACTACTATTACTACTACAAAAACTACTACTACTACTACTGCAACTGCTACTACTAAAACAACTAGTACAACTACAATAACTACTACTACTAATACTACTAGTACTACCACCACCACTACCACTACTGCTGCTACTCCTCCTCCTCCTCCTCCTACTACTACTACAATAACTACTACTACTACTACTGCTATTACTACTACTACTACTACTAAAACAACTAGTAC
>Ga0123353_10013367_pt1 | contig 11755 bp, 14 predicted proteins | sample TergutLab28metaG_3_FD_92763 | JGI IMG/M metagenome (GOLD analysis project Ga0123353, IMG submission 92763) | Labiotermes labralis P3 segment gut microbial communities from Petit-Saut dam, French Guiana - Lab288 P3 | ecosystem: Host-associated > Arthropoda: Insects > Digestive system > Gut ... | reverse complement strand
TATAGAAAATAGTATAAGCTTTTTCTACGGTAGCGCACATGATATGCCGCCCTCCTCGACGTCGCAATAAATAAGGAGACCAACAAGTGCAAACCCCCATCCATATAGGAGCTGATTGACTTTGGCAAAGATGTGCTGCAAATGTGATGAGAGAATGTGGAACGGTTTAACTCCAAATGATATTCAATATTGGGTGTATTCGGACAGAAAAATGGATCAAATTCGCGAAAGTGATACGATTGATGTCCTTGAACTTTCTAATATGGAGGATTATGAGGTCTGGGTATGTCCAAAATGCAAAAGGCTCTACGTATTCGATGGCGCGGAAATAGGGAATAAGAATGCGAAATTTGTATATCAACTTGAAAATGAATAGTAGCGGATTGGAGAAAAGATGAAGATACTTGGAATTTCAGGCACACCCAGAAAGGGCGGGAATTCAGAGATTTTGCTAAACGCTGCCTTAGAGCCTTTCGCTGAAGCAGGCTGGGAAATAAAAAGGATTTTACTTTCCGAAAAGAAGATAGAAATGTGTACAGGTTGTGATAGTTGCCATGAAAGCCTGAATTGTTGTATAAAGGACGATATGGCCGAAATTTATGAGGCGTTTGAATGGTGTAGCGCAATGATAATTTCTTCTCCCGTCTATTGGCGGAATGTGTCGGCGCAATTAAAGGTCGTATTCGACAGAATGTATGCGAAACAACATATACCGCTTAAAGGTAAGCTTGGCGGAGCGATTGCGGTAGGAAGAAGCACAAGCGGCGGCGGACAAACAAACGTATTAACTGCCATATACAACTTTTTTCTTTCTAACGGTATGTTATGCGTTCCCGGAGAATTAAATGGCGTAACCGCTTCCGCGGATAAGCCGGGCGACATTTTAGCACAGCCGCATAGATTGGAACAGGCGAGAGTGTTGGGAAGAAATATCATGTATTATAATAGATAATAATCATCTTTTCGGTGACTTTTGATAACCACTGTCTCCGGCTGGCCATTATTATCAGAAAACAGGAGGTTGTAAAAAATTGAATGATGTTCGGTTTGAGTGGGATGCCAGTAAAAATGAAGCCAATATACAAAAACACAAAATATCTTTCATTGAAGCAATGACTGTCTTTGATGACGATAACGCTTTATATAAGCCTGATACAGACCACTCGCAAGAGGAAGAGCGGTTTATTATTCTTGGAATAAGCAGAAATCTTCGTTTGCTTGTCGTTTGTCATTGCTACCGGGAAAGCGATACGGTTATACGAATTATTTCGGCAAGAAAGGCAACAAAACAAGAATGGAATCAATATGGAGGTGAATTATATGAGGGATAATTATGATTTTTCAGACGCGGTAAAAAACCCTTTTGCAGGCAAAATAAAGGGGAAATACACCGTGACTGTATATTATGATTTTTCGGAAAACATGAGCACACAGGATAAAGTTCAAAACGATACTGTACCGCTCTCCTCGTCGTCACAATAAATAAGGAGGCCCCATGGATATTGAACTCGTCATAGTCACTGGCCTGTCCGGTTCCGGGAAATCCATCGCGGTGGCCGCGCTGGAGGACATCGGTTTCTTCTGTGCGGACAACATGCCGCCGGAGCTGATTCGGACCTTCGTGCAGCTCATCTTAAACGCGCAGGACCGCAAGAAGAAGGTCGCCGTAGTGACCGACGTCCGGGTGGGCGGCTCCTCCTTCCACGAGCTGTTTGATGCCCTGACGCAGCTGGATGCCATGAACTGCCCCTATAAGCTCCTGTTTATGGACGCCGCCGACGAAGTGCTCTGCCGCAGGTTCAAGGAGACCAGAAGGAAGCACCCGCTGATTGACCAGTACGGCGGCTCCATATTGGACGCGGTGGAGGCGGAGCGAAATATTCTGCTGCCGGCCAGACAGATTGCGGACTACGTGATCGACACCTCGGACATCGGCGCCACGGCCTGCAAGAACCGCGTCAACGCGTTGTTCCTGGACAACCCCAGGGATATCATGCACATCCGCTGCGTCTCCTTTGGTTATAAATACGGCATCCCCTTTGACGCCGACCTGGTCTTTGATCTGCGCTGCCTGCCCAACCCCTTTTACATCCCGGAACTGAAGCGGCTCACCGGCCTGGAACAGCCGGTGCAGGAGTTTGTGATGCGCTGGCCGCAGGCGCGGGAGCTGGAGCCGAAGCTCTTCGGCCTGATTGACTACCTCATCCCCCTGTACCGCGAGGAGGGGAAGAGCCAGCTGGTCATCGCGCTTGGCTGCACGGGCGGGAAGCACCGCTCCGTCGTGTTTACCCAGCGGCTGCAGGCCCATCTCGCCGCCAAGGATTTGCCAAACGACCTCAACCACAGAGACATAGAGAAATAGCCGCGCCGTCATTGCGAGGAATACAATGACGAAGCAATCCAGAAAAGAATCGCAGCAATACTGGATTGCTTCACATCGTCTCCTGCTGAGACATTGGCTCGCAATGACGGGGTAAAGACTTTTGAACAGGTATAGTGATCTGAATGTCCTTTTCCACCGATGTAAAAATTGAATTGTGCGCCGTGGAAATCCTGTCTCCTTGCTGCCTGCACGCGCAGACTTACGGGCTCTGCCTGTTCGGCAGGCTGTTTTCCGCGCAAGATTTCTTATTTTCTACGGAGAGCGAGACGCTCACGCAGCAATATCTGAAGCTGTTACAGCAGCAGTTCTCCGTCCCCTTGCGCGTAGAGAAAACCGGCCTGCGGAAATACAGTGTCATGACAGACGGGCCGCAGTTCAAAGAGCAGCTGCTGGAGGTCTTCGGCCACACACCGAAGGAGCCGACCCTGACGGTCAATCGCGCCAATTTCAGCAACGACTGCTGTTATCACGCCTTCATCCGGGGCGCGTTTTTGGTCTGCGGCACGGTTTCCTCCCCGGAAAAGAACTACCACCTGGAGTTTACGGTGCCCTACAAGCGGCTGAGCGCGGACTTGCTCAAGCTGATGGAGGAGGTTGCACTCAGCCCCAAATACATCAACCGCAAGGGCAACCACGTGGTCTATTTTAAAGACAGCGGCGAAATTGAGGATGTTCTGACCGTCATGGGCGCGACCAACGCTTCCCTGGAGCTGATGGGCATCAAAATACACAAGGATATGCGCAACAAGGTCAACCGGAAGCTCAATTTTGAGACGGCGAACATCGACCGCACTGTCGGTGCCGCTATGGAGCAGCTGGAAGCCATCGCCTACATTGAGGCTCACGGTGGCATCCAGACCCTGCCCGAACCGCTGCGGGAGGTCGCGCTGGTCCGGCGGGAGAACCCGGAGGTCAGTCTGCGGGAGCTAGCGGGCATGCTCGAAATGCCGCTGTCCCGCTCGGGGGTCAACCACCGGCTGCAAAAGATTGTGGCGGTTGCAAAAGAAATGCAAGGGGAATAATGTTATACGAAACATCCGATAAACACAGCAACAAAAAGAAATAGATATTGAAAGCATATACTTTTAAGTTGGTAGCAACTGGATTTGCCGCAGTCAAATAAAAAAAACGGGAGGTCATTCCCATGAAAATCCGCGCGAGAAAACTTCTGTCCGCAATGCTTGCCCCGGCGATGCTGTGCGGCCTGCTCGTGGCCCTTCCATTCACGGCAAGCGCGGCGGGAGCGGTCTGCAAAATCGGGAGCGTAACGTATGACACGCTGGAGGACGCAGTGGCGGCCGTGCCGACTAACTCGGATACTGCCGTCATAACATTTTTGGGCAGCATCGTTTGCCCCGACGGGTTAGTGATTGAACACAAAAGCATTACTTTCGATTTTAGTCCTATGGCAAATAAACCAAGAAAGGCGGGAACCCTTTAAACCGCAAGGGTTTATCCGCTCTTATTCATGCTCCAAAATGCCCCTGATATTAATCCTATGCTCGCTTCGCATAAACACAATCATCATTGAGTGCTATGTCTAATGATTCAAAAATAAAGTCATCATCAAACCACAGCAGGTCATTGATTATGCCAATGCTTACCGGCTCCGGGTACAGTTCCTCTAGCAAGTCCATTAAATCTGACAGCTTGTCATTTTCGATAATTGTTTGGAGCGTATCTACCGCCCCACTCCATAGCTCATTTTTAAATTCAAAGTCGCTTACCTCTTTGACTATGCTTAACATTTCTGGTTACTGCTTTCTGGCGTTTTGTATTCTAGCTCTAATCTTAGCTTGTCTAGTTCCAAAAGTAGCTCCATCAATTTATCCACGTCTATCTCCTTACTCATTTTTGACCTAACAATCATCATATTAATAAGCCCTTCCACAAACGCCGGGTCAATAAACTGTTCCTCAATCCTTTTCTTAATCTCTCTTGTCCCACAGGTTGTATTAAATATTCCATATTCAAAACAAAATTCGGTTATATCATTTGCTAATTTTTTTCTTTCCATTTCTAATTTTCCCCCTATCAATTTTTACACTACTAAATTTAAAGCATAAGCGAATTTATAAATCGCTCGGCGCTTTAATTTTTTAAAAGCCTTACTGTTGCTATCGTTTAGGCCTAATAAATCTACTACCTCATCCTCATACTTACCATTAATGAAATATTCTGTTATATATAATTGTTCTTGTTCAGACAAGATGCTTTTAGCCCAGTAGTAACCTGACAAGTGCTTCTGTACTTCCTTATCTTTTGATGCTCTTGCCAATAATTTAAACTCATCTTTCCTCAATGAAATATATGGTTGGTCTTTATCTTCTGGTGTAACTTCATAATTAGCTATCAATCCATTTTCCACATTTAATCTTGCCTGTTCCCACTCTAGTTTTTCTAAATCATCAAAATAGTCATTTATTTTATCTTTGGTTTGCTCAAAATCGAAACCCGGTATATTCTTATTCATTTCTATTCTCATCATAATCACCTTTTCTATAAAAAAGATGGCTAGCTTTTAATTACTACCATCTATTATTAAAATACATATTATTCAATTTACTGACTAGCGTTTTCACATATGCCTTTATCTCTCCTTTGACGACATTATACCTGAATTCCTTTGTTGTATATTGTCCGCATTTGACGAATATACAGCGGTATTGACACATCACGGAATTTTCAAATAATAAAACATTCTTCCCCCCTCACTACAGGCAAAAAAAAGAACTCGTAATGAAACGAATTCCTCATGTCCTAGACTTTTTGCCTATGCTACTAATTTTAACACAATCACCAGATAATGGAAGAGTAACTTCCTTCCTTTTAGCGTACCCTTAGCGTACCCTTAGCATACCTTTGGCATGCCTTTTGTATTCTCTTAGATAGTCGCTAACGTACCTTTTAGAGCCAACTGCTTTTTTTCAAGACATTATTTCTTGTAATAAAAAAGTTCCTATAATCATTTTATAGAAACCCTTGTATTAAAATGCTTTGCTCCCTGTCTTTCAAAAAGTTATACCTTTGTGTGCTTAAACTTACGCGCTCAAAGGTTTAACTAAAACCAATTTAATAACCATTGGCTAATGGTTTAATCTTATAATATATGTCTACGTTCTGCTCTTCATCTATCACGATTCTATCAATTATATTCGTGAGTAATTGAACGCTCGGCCTTTTCATTGACAGATATTCCCTTATTATGCCGTCATACCTTTTTGAATTGTCCGCTATACTGTTTTTAATATTATATATTTTGGTTTCTATTTCTCTTATCTCGCTTTTTCTGCTTAAAGTAGATTCGGTTATTTCATTGGATAATCTTTTATACATTTCCAAATCAATATCGCCGTTTAGCCTGTCTTTATAAATCGTATCAATCCGCTTTGCGGAAAGCTCTGTTTCAATTTCCAGCTCCCGGCGTTTTCCTTCTAATTCTCTTAACAGCTTTGTTGTCCGGTCGTTGTTCTTTAGCGCGTTAGCCATATCATTGGCTTCCAGATACTTTTTGCACATTTTTCTGATTTCAGTTAAAACCAAATCTTCCAGTTCATTGTATCTTGTGCTATGGGGCGTACAAGGCTTTAAGCGTTTATGCTTTGCCCAATAATTGCAGTTCCCATAAATTCGGATAATATCACCGTTTTTTTTGGTCGTGGCCTTATGCTGTCTGAATCCGATTGTATGATTACACTCCTTGCAATACACCATGCCTTTTAATAAGATGGTTTGGGTATTCTTCGTTTGGTTTTTATTTCTTGCATAGATATTTTGAGCCAGCTCAAAGGTTTCCCTATCAATAATCGCCGGGCAGCTATTCGGGCAAATAATCCAATTCTCTTTCTTGTTGCGGGTTCTTCGTTTGGATTTATAGCTTGGTTTCTTTGTCCTACCCTGCGTTAAATCCCCCGTATACGTTGGAAGCTGAATAATATCCGATATTGTTCTGGTACCCCAAACCCCGTAAACGCTTGATTTATTACCGCGATTGTATTTTTTATAAACGCTGGGTATCGGTATTTTCTCGCTGGTCAATATGCGCCCGATTTCACAAATCCCCATACCGATTACGAACAACGCAAAAATCCTTTTTACAACCTTTGCCGCCTTTTCATCAATAATGAGTTTATGTTTATTCTGAGGGTCTTTATTATAGCCGTAAGGGGCATAAGTCCCTAAAAACTTCCCCTCGCTTCTTTTCATGTTGACGCTGGCTTTCATTTTTTTGCTGGTATCCCTGACGTGCTTTTCATTAAAGAACATATTAATCGGCATCATTTCATTTGATGTGTTGTATTCGTCCGCCGTATCAATATTATCCAGCAGGGCAACGTAACGTATCCCTTTTTCTTCAAAATAATCAATGTATTTTAATTGTTGCCATTCATTACGCCCAAATCTTGACAAGTCTTTTGTAACTACCATATTGATGCGCTCGTTCTCAATATCGGCAATCAATCTTTCCCAGCCCTCACGATTGGCAAACTCTGTCCCGCTGACACCGTCATCAACGTATTCGTCAATAAAGATTAAGTTTTGTTCCCTGATGTATTTTAGAATAATGTCCCTTTGATTACTGATACTGCCGCTTTCACTTTTGTGTGCTTCTTTTTTTTCATCTTCACGAGATAATCTTAAATAAATACCTACTTTGTATGTTTCGCTACCTACCATGTTTACCTCCGTTTCAAAGGTAGCAATACATTTCAATACTTCTATATTATAGCATTATTATGAAGCTTTTCCTATGGTTTCCTCATAATAAAGCAAAAGAAATTGCTCTATAATATCCTGAAATGATTTGCCGTTTTCATTAAAAATACTGTTCTGTATTTTCATAAAGCTTCACCAGTATAACTATATGAGCAGCTTCTTGATTTTTGCCGATTTGTAATTTGCATATTTCTACATGTTTTGACAATAGTCATTTTAATATTTGTAATTGATGGAATGTACATTCCATACCCCCTCTTTCTTTTTCATTTCATAAAAAACAAAATGCCAGTAAACCGCTATTTTGATTGGATGGAATAAAGCCTCCGGCGGGACTTAGAATCTATTCGACCGGCTGCGTGTTCCATCCGCCCGCCGTTCATCGCTGCCGCACGATACTTGCAAAAGCCAGAAATATCAAGGGTCCACGCGGCACACCGCGTCGCTTCGCGCCCTTGACATTCCCGTCTTTAACAAGTTTTTGAAATGCGACGATGAACTCATTCGGACGGCTGGAACTTGAACCGCCAATCCTATTATCCACTTGAAATAGCAAAGAACTGACATTAAAATCTCGGCGGTAAAATTGTCGCAGGCGGCGGAAGGCTTTTTTCTGAAAGCCGCCCCGTCGGCAAAGACAATCTACCGCCGAAAGCGAAAGCAAGATGGCAAACGATGAACGAATGTAAAGTTTTTCGCCGCAGCGGAAAAGTTTACGTGCAGTTCAGCGGGAAGCTCTTGCCCTCTTGGTTTCACTTCACGCCCCAGAGGTCGCGCCCCGCGGCGTGTGAGAGCGAACCGTTATTTCTGATATATCACCTTTTCTAATTTCTCAATCCGAATCGTAATCGGCGGGTGGGTGCTGCGCAGCTGCTCCTTCACGCTCTTGGGCGTTTCGATTGACATTCTATATATCTCAATCAAAACGCTGGTTAATTCCTTGGCATAGCCGCTTTTCACCGCGAACTGGTCGGCATAGTATTCATGCCCCCGGCTGGTGCGCATTAAAATCAAGTCACCGATAAAGCCAATGCCCCGAAAAATATAATAGAGTAAATCGAAGATGGTTTTAAACGCGCTTTGCAGAATACCCAATCTTTCTTTGTCCTCGTACTTGTCCCGGACATCGGATAGCCATTTCATAGTGACCGACATAAAGAGATTGCTGATGGTGGCAAACAGACCCGCCACGGTGTCATAGTGGGCGAAGTGGCCGAACTCATGGGCAATCAGACCCTTTAAGCTTTCATCGCTTAGAAGCTCCACACTCCCCCTTGTCAAAACAAGGGTTCTTTTCCCAAAAGAAAAGGCGTTGACGGACATATTTTCCTGTATGTATACCCTGATTTTCCGGGATAAATTCGGCTCGGCCTTGATTGCTCCAAGGTAGACTTCCTTAAACAGAGGCAGGAGCCGTCTTTTTTCTGACATCAGACGCAGCGGGCGTACACCGGATATTCTACGCCATAAAATCTCGGCGAAGGGTGAGAACGCAAAGGGTACCGATACCAGATAAAAAAGGATGGCTACGCCAAAGGTCAGAACTGAAAATAGGATAAAATAAAACAGGAACCACACGAGATACGGCCAGTTGCTTTGTACTTCTTTGCTCATTGGAAAATTCCTCCTGAAAATATATATTACAGACCCTAAAAGGGTTTGTTCACATGGATTCGGGTGTGAAACATTTTATCTCGGGAAATGAAAATTGCTTGCCCGGTTTCTAAGAGCTTGATGTCATCTGGGTGATAAATAAATTCGCGGGTTTTTCTTGCGGGGGATAGGCGGCAGGGCGTAAAAAATGGGGAAACTCAAATTAAAATTTTTCTTGACGTTTTTGTAACGACGTAATATAATCTATATGTTTCGGGCTAATGTGCCAAATTTCTACAAATATATTGCATATAAACGCAGTCATGGGAGGATATCTAAATGAAAAGGATCGTTTCAATCATCCTGGCGATGTTGCTGGCCTTTGGCGCCATGGCGGCGCTGGTTGGCTGCAGTCCCAAACAGGAAGTGCTCACCATTGGCGAGTGGCTCTGCATGCTGGAAAACGATTTCGGCATGTACAGTTATCGAACGGAGGAACCCTACCTGGCAGGCATGTCGCCCGGCGACCTCTATTTTGCGGTCGCGCAGATCGCCGGGGATTACGGCTTGCTCCCGAAAGATGGCAAGATTAATCTGCATGCCCCGCTGACCAAGGAATTTGCCGCCCTGTCTTTGGCGAAGGCGGCGGGCCGGGAAGACTTTTCCAATATGAGTGACGCCGAAATCGCGAAGTACAGCGCGGAGAAGGATTACTGCGCGTTTGCCTACGGCGGCGGGCGCAGGGGCGCAAAAAATCCGGTGCCCTTGGCGGCTGCCCGGGCGAGCGTCGCGGTTGCCAGAGACAAATGGCTGGACCGGAATTACGAGACAAAAAGTGAAGTGCAATTCAAAGACGAGGTGGTGGAACTTTCGCCTGAAATCCTTGCCGATTATGACGAGGCGGCGGACCAGGTAACACTGCCCGCGGAGGCGGCAAGCGAGTTGAATCCGGGCGACTACTATGTGGTGGAGAACGCGACGTCCTACGGCAGCATCGCGGTGTTTCAGGCAGACAGTGTCAATATAGATGGGGACATGGCCGTGGTGACCAATGTGCCCGGCGAGTTGGACCTGGAAGATTTCATCGAGGACTTGTATGTCAGCAATTCACAGCCGATTGACTTGATGACGGGCATTGTGGAAGATGGGCTGGGCCGGGTGGTTTCCGTCCCGGAAACGGCGGATTTGCAATCGGCCACGGCGGCGCCCGCAGTCGTCCCCATGATGTATCAAGGCGGCGGTGCCGTAGCGCAGCCGTTGAAAGCGGCGAAACCCTCTGCCATCAACTTGGACTATGAGATGGACGGCTTACGGATTCAGGGCACAGTGGATTCCGATACGATCGTATTTTCCGTTGGCGGCAAAGTGAAATTTGGAGATAAGGATGTGGATGTGGCGGTCAGCCGCTCCATCAGCAATCTCACCCCTGTGTTCGAGTACGACATCAAAAAGGCCGCGTTGGACTACAGTTATTTTGTGCTGGAATATACGGAAAAAGACCTGCTTTCCGCCAAGATGAATACCGATTTATTGGAATCCGCGTTTCATCTGGACACGAACATCCCATTTTCAGCCGGTCTCAATAAAATAATCGACGCATTGCGCCAAACAGCTTCCGAAGAGGGCACGTGGGTTATCAATGTGATGCAAGTGGCGCTGCCGGGGCTCAGCAACGGCGTGTGGAACCTGGTGCTGAACATTGCCGTGAAGATTACGCTTTCCGGTTCCGCCACGCTTGAAATCAGCAGCAATAAAGTGCAGGGCCTGGAAGTGCGTAAAAATTCATTGCCGAATTTCATCGTGGAAGAAGAAGACCGGACTGTCAATTTGGAGATGAAAGCCAAGCTGGAAAGCACGCTCTACCTCGGGCTGAGCGTCACATTTTTCAGCGCGCCGGGCATTGCCAAGGGATATAACGCCTTTGGGCTCGGCATAGAGGGCGGGGCCGGAATCGAGTGCGGCACGCAGTTTTGGCTTGTGGACGGCAGCGGTGAATTGCGGGAGACACAGACCGCGGCCGGTTCCTCGGAGGTTTTCGATTTGGCCATTGCCGCCGCTGTTGCCGCTGACGACCCCGAAGCAGGGATGCATGTGGACGTCTGTGTGGACGGTGTGATATATGGACTCCTGAAATTTACGCTGGACGAGCAGTCGGACGTTGCCAAACTCATCAAGCTCATCCAACCGGATTTCCCGATTTCAATTGAGTTCTATAATAAACAAAACGCGACTTGGAAATACATACATGCGGAGGGCGGTTCCCTCGTTTCGGCCTGTACACACCAGCAGGGACTCCAGGATGGCAAAAAAGAAGAAGAGTCCACCACGGCGGCCTTGGAAACTGTAAACCCAAGCACCGATTTCTATTCCGACGAAAGCTTAAGCGGCCAGCTCCGGCTGCCGCCGGACAGTTACGCTTTTGTATATCTCATGAGGCTGAGGGGTCAACAGTTAGGCCTTGTTGAGAAATAACTTGACTATTTATTAGAAGAAATAACATAGTTCCAATTAGGGCATACCGCATCGTTTTTTATGTTAATCTTCTCAAAATCATCGTCGCTGACTTTTATCCCGATTTCACAAGCTCCTAAGAGTGTTTATTGACATTTCAAAGAATAACGGTAAAGATTATCTTCGGCTGGTAAAATCCAGAAGAATTAAAAATGACAACGGGGTAAAAGTTTCCCGGAATTCCGTGGTTTTTAATATCGGGCCGCTTGATAGATTCGATGGACGATGGGGCTTTCCGGCGAACGCATACCGCGGGCTCTCAACAAGTGGCGGGTCGATTTAATGCCGCAGGATTTGTATAGGTTTATGAACACGGAAAATCCCGACTTGAAGTTGATTTCAGATGCTTTTAACATCAAAATCCCGCCGAAATTCTACCGCCGCGCAGATCTCAGGGAGATAAAAACAAGCATCAAAAATTTCATGTAGCCACATTTTGTAGTCACATAAATCTCAAGACTTCCAAACCCTCCTATCAAGCCTCAAATCCGCTTAAACACAGGCTTTTCCTCGCCTGTCTAGGCGGGTTTTTCGCTTACCAAGTGGCAAACT
>Ga0123353_10013366_pt1 | contig 11755 bp, 10 predicted proteins | sample TergutLab28metaG_3_FD_92763 | JGI IMG/M metagenome (GOLD analysis project Ga0123353, IMG submission 92763) | Labiotermes labralis P3 segment gut microbial communities from Petit-Saut dam, French Guiana - Lab288 P3 | ecosystem: Host-associated > Arthropoda: Insects > Digestive system > Gut ... | reverse complement strand
GGGAAAGGTGTTTAATAATATAAAAAAATTTGAGATTAGGGGGGGAAGGAAAAAAAATTTTTTTTTTATATGTTTGAAGATGGGCGAAAAAAGGGGGGGGGGGGGGGGGGGGGAAATATGTATAAACAATTCGGGAAAATGGAAGATGATTCTGTTCACTCTTAAAAAACTTGGGGATTTGATACGAAAAAGAAATTGCTACGGACGAGGCATGTGGCTTATATATGAAGGGCAAAAATACGAGTGTAGGAAATTATGGTGTGAAATCCATCTTGAAAACGGCAATTTAATTCTATATGTATGGAATTGGATGATAATGTTAAGAAACATGTGGCTGTAGTGTTGGCCGTGATGAACTTTCGGATTTTCCTACCAGAAATGTAATGTATCGTGCAATACAGTCTCAGTGGCAGAAGGCATATGGCGTTTTGTCTTGTACCAGAGTGTCTCGTACCAGTGCTTCTCTAAGTCCCTGCGATGCGAACCGATCGAAGCAGAGCACCGCACTGCGTAAGCTGGCTCAAACGTAACACTTGTGACTTCTGTGTGTGTGTGGGTGTGGTTGTGTGGGGCGTGGGGGTCCGTTTGTAATATGGGACGGTATATCGAAAGTTCTTATCGAGGCTTCTCGTGGTTACCTTCAGTCCCTACGACTAATGTCGCGAGGCGATAATGTTGCGACACGGTAACGATTCATAAAGATTTAATCCTGGCTTCCGTTAATTTAACGGTCTGCCCTCTGCTGAAAGGAACCGAGTAAAACTCAGAGTCTGTCAATATCCGTCGAGCCAGTGCAAATTCGACGTCGTTCGCCACCAGAGTACAAGCCTAGAGCGTCACACATACACCAATCTGTTTACTTTCTGTCCGTTTCAAGCTGCACGGAGCACTGTAAGCCCCTGTATTACATCAGTCACTTCCTTTCCACGTAATTTGTGTCAATATTTCATAAAACGGAACGCACAATGGAACGTAAGTTCACGGAATAAAGTCACTGCAGATCTTTCCCTGTATCTTACATTATAAACTTCTTTATACTATAATAAAATGATGGAAGACAAGAAATAAGGGAGAATTTTTAAATGTTAAAGGACAAATAATTAATTAGGCGGAGATAATTACACCCATTTGTTACGGGTGAAAATCCCAGACCATTATGATTGATGATAAATTCTGTGTTTTCATCCATTTATAAGTCGCATTGTACAGTCTGCTGACATTTAGACTTCGCAGCTAATGAGACGCCTCTCTTGACTATTGTATATGCACAATTCACTATAAAATGTATTTTTACAATTTAGCCTCACTCAGAAGCTCAGCAAAAATGATTGGAAGGTAACAAGCACTGGAACTAACACAATGATAAAAATTATTTTTCAGTGTTTTGCTGTTGTTTGACTGACCAAGAAATTCTCGTCTTAAAAGGAACCTATATTTGTACCTTATCTTAAGTCGGATAAAAATAATTCAACTTACTAAACAGTATTTTATTGCTTTCAAGGTGTATATTATTCCATCAATGTCTACGCCTTGAAACTGGTCTCCAGTCTAGATAGCTTAACAGGCAGTCGATGGGACTTTTCAAGGGGTCTCGTAAGAGGTTTGGTGGTTGGGATAGCGAGTCGTTATGGGTTGGACGGTCCAGGGATCGAATCCTAGTAGGAAGGAAATTTTCCGTGCTTTTCAGACCGGTCCGGAAGCACACCCAGCCTCCTGTAAAAGGGGTAAAAGTTTTCCATGTAGCTGCAGCATGTTACTGATTACCCACCTCCTTCTAGTACCGATTTGCGATGGGTTAGAGCTGTGCCTTCGACTCCCCTGTGTGCATAAGCATGTCATTGGTTATAATTGGTTTGTATGGACTCATGTTTACTGCCAGTATTGGACGCAGGTATGTGACGTCGGAACAGCAGTCTTAAGGTGGGATTATAGGCGTCTATGTAGTCGTTCATACTGAACCTTCTATATATTCAGTATTACAGGAAGTTTATAAATTTATTCGTCAAATACATAGATATGAAATATAGAACATTCATCTCCAGTTCAGTACATTTTTTATACAGAAGCTTCGCTGAAAGAGAAAAATGTTCTACAGATAACGGGGTAACTATTGTTTTCGTATTAGTAGTGTATTCTGTGCTCTTTATACAATATAAACCAACGAAATGTACATTTTCTAAATTAATATTTTAATTTTTTTATGTCTTCTACATGCTCCGAACCCCGGGGGTCCATCTTCAGGAAGATGGCTGTTTATAGAGTTACCGTACCGTACGTGTTACATGCATCAGCATAAGCAGTCTTATACTGACGCATGCAGAACATACTACACTATAACTGTATATACAACCGTCTTCCTGAAGATGAACTCTCGAGTTCGAAACATGTAGAAGACGTCAAAAAATTAACATATTAATTAAGGAAATGGACATTTGTTTGGTGCATATTGTATAATTATATCACAATGCACGGTGCAAAAAACAAAATTCTATGCTCTTTGTTTAAAAATTATCTGAAAATTAGATTATTATTACTTTTAAGTGCAAGGAGATTGAATTAATTCCTGAAGATTATTCTCTTCCGAGTGTAGAGCTGATCTGAGCATGAAACCAGTCTCCCAACTCCATCCAATACTGGGGCTATACATACTTGGGGTTTTCGACCTCTTTCACTACCTGTATTAATTGTGTGGGCAAACTGCACCTAAAAGAAAATAACTAGTGTCTAGTTAGTTGAATAAAGAGAGACCAACTTGATGTCACTTGCTTTATTATTTCATTATTTACTGCTCAACATGTTTCGGATGTTAATACATCCATCCTCAGGAGCTTGCGAATTATTTGATGAGTTATTTCATGGGTTGTATTGTTCTGGTTCGATGTGTGTTGGTGTTACGTTGTGGTTTGGCTGGGGTGGTGTGGTATCCGTATGCAGGCTGAAGCACTGCTTCAGCCTGCATACGGATACCACACCACCCCAGCCTTCAGAACAATACAACCCATGAAATAACTCATCAAATAAGTCGCAAGCACCTGAGGATGGATGTATTAACATCCGAAACATGTTGAGCAGTAAATAATTAAATAATAAAGCAAGTGACATCAAGTTGGTCTCTCTTTATTCAACCATAAAAATGATGCACGGTCCAATAAACATAAGATACACTTTACCTTCTTAAATCAACACGTCACATGTCGGAAGCTGTACTGGGAGACATTCTAGCTCAACGCCCTGCACTTTTTGGAATTAATAATCTACGCAGCGTCGATTGAGAGGGTGGTATTGAATGACGACTTGATCAGCTGGAGAGGAGCCAGGGTAGTTCAGTAATTGTAAGCTACTAGCTGCACGGTCTGGGGTTCGGTTACCGATAGGTTCAAGAGATTTGTCTTTTCTCCAGAACGTCCTAGCAGTCCAGGGGCCCATCCATACTCCTGTTCAATGAGGATAAAGCGACCGGGGCGTTAAGCTGACCACCTGTATCTAGTGCCGAGGTTAAGAAAGAGGAGAGCCCTGCTGCCCCTATGTGCTTTCATGGCATGGGCAGGGTCAACTTTTACCCTTTGGTTTTGGTTGAAATGGGACTTGAAGATGCGTATGCTAGGGAACTGGGGAGAGATAAAAAGACAAATAAATTACATGTGGGTTGTATTGAACGCATTGCGTGACTATTTCCTTGTACGTCCAGTTGTGTGATATCAGTGACCAACTTCTGCTTAAAGGAGTAGTTGCCACACCATCCATTAAACAAACTGGTTAATTATAGCGCAGGGCGTTTCACAATTGTTCCTGAGAATTAGACTGTCGCTAATAGGCCTGTGCTCCAACTTCGGGTATCTTAATTGTTGCCACTTACTTACACCATGCATTGTTCAGTGCCCCCCTCTGCCTCCATCACCTGCTGTGTAAATTCTGGGCACCATACGGTGCAAAAAGTGACCAGCGGTTCCCGTTACCGATTTCAAATGTTAAATCATTCCCACTGCGCATGAATGACCTTTCCTTTCCTTTGTTTTTGGCGATTTATGACGCGCCTCTCATTATTCCATCCCATTATGCGTTACAAAACGTCATTTGTCGATACATCATCGCCAAGTAAAGGAATAACTGACATGTCTGCTCTAGCGAACTGTATGGCCTGCGTGAATGCGCCATGCAGGATTTGTTTTGTTTTGTTCGACATTGACGAACCCATCCCTATACCATTTTTAGGCGCTTTCGCACAATTGCTAAAAGCGACTATTAGCGTCGTCATGTCCGTCTGTCCGTCGGCATGGAACAACTCGGCTACCACTGGACGGATTTTGGTGAAATTTGACATTTAAGTATTTTTCGAAAATCTTTCAAGAAAATTCAAGTTATATTAAAGTCTGACAAGAACAACGGGTACCTTACATGAATAGCCTACCTATGTACATGTGTGATATCTTGCTGAATTATTCTTAGAATGAGATGTTTCAGATAAAAGTTGTAGAGAGAATCAAAACACACACATTTTATGCTCAATAACTTCTTTTTTTTCCTCCGAAAATCATGCCGTTTATGAGATAATGAGGAAAAATACTGTAGAGCGGGGCAGGGCACAGATGACAGTATGGCACACGCACATTGCTTGCTGGATACCTAAGGCTACAAACAAACACTCAGAATGTGCAATACTTAATGCTTTTCCATTGCAACAATGTTTACGCGAACGCGCCTCAATGTTACGTTATACGTACACATTGCCTGTCCTGTCAGTGTTATCTTACTGCTATTGGAGCGATGTCATTTTAAGTTTAGTTTCCACTTGTTTACGGAATTGCTTAAAACCTTCGCCATTATTTACATCAGGCACGTGTTTTTAATTTCCCATGTAAGTATAGCGATTGTACTTCATTTATAAGCTCCTTCGACGTAATTTGCTCACGTCACGACTTTTCGTCAGGGCGTGCATGTTTTCCTATTGGACATACACAGAAGTTGGCCGGGTAGCGTAGTCGGTATAGCGACTGGGTACGGGCGGGACGGTCCGGGGATCGAATCTCGGTCGGGGCGAGATTCTCCACACCTGTCCAGACAGACCCTGGGGCCCACCCAGCCTCCTGTACAATGGGTACCTGGTCTTTCTCGGGAGTCGAGGTGGCTGGGGCGTGGGGCTGACCCCCCACCTCATCTAGTGCCGAGGTCCTAGAAAGAGTACAACTATACCTCTACTCACCCTAAGGGCCTTCGTGGCCCATAAAAAGGGTGAAACCTACCTACATACACAGAAACATTTACTAATGACTACTACGTACCACCACAATGCTTTTTATTTTCACACAGTACGCAATGATAGGGGGGTTTAACCTATTTGTTGGTGTGGGGTTGATGTAAGCCATTAGTAACTGGAGACCAACCCTTTTCGTATTGCCAGTTCCTGAGGTTTGCGCACAAAGAAAGGGCGGACTTAAGCTGATTCTTGAGCCTTTACTGTAAGCATTAACACTATATGCTGGATGCTTCGTATCTGACACCACTTTCCCTCGGCGCGAGCAGTCAGTCGTGTTTGCCTCTTTGTTATTGCTTGTAGTACAACTTTAATCAAATGAACACGTTGAAACTAAGCGTTAATTGTGCAGTTATTGTGTTGCAAGTCTTGTTAATCACTTTATAATAAGCCACATAACCAGACCTATGGTGCGTAAGTACGTATTAGGATGCAAAGTGAGGGGAGAAGGAGATTTGAGGAATATAGCATTTCTCTTGATTTCAAACTTTCGCCGTGTTCTGAATGTTGTATGCTTTCTTCTGGGTAATTCTCCGGCGTCTGAATTTTATGTGCGGACGTTTAGGAACACACTGTTCCATCTTCATAGGCGGATAGGTAGCTATCCGCCTATGAAGATGGAACAGAGTGTTCCGAAACGTCGGCATATAGAATTCAGACGCCGCGGAATTACCCAGAAGAAAGCACACAACTGTACCACTTTGTTCATAATGTGATTTATTCAGCCAAACACAACATCATTGTATAGTCAATAATACATAGTTTGGCTACGTGTTTCGGTTCTAGCGAACCGTCTTCAGGCCAATACTTTATATACACGTATGGACATGGTGCATTTAGTGAGTGCGCACATTATGGGATCCCATATTGTCTACAAACTAGTTTTTTTTAAATTCCAAGTTTAATATCTATTGACTGAATATATTTTCAAAACACATGTAAGAACTGTCAGTGCGTAGGTACTTCCATAATGAAATTTATGTCAACTTATATACATTGCGAGTTAATCTAGAACTCATGTCAAATGGACGATCAGATGAGGTTGTATTACACTGGTTTATATACGTACTAGTTGAAACTAAATTTATATCATATAATTGTTCATATTCTTAATTCTGAAAAATAGTTTTTATCACCGTCTTGTAGGAGGTCGGAGTTCAGGGTTGTGTACCCGCACACAGTATAACGTATATCAATTTTATATACGCGTACGTATATCCTATCAAAACTAGCGTTTTGTTTGTAGTCCTCGTTGGTTTTATTGTGTGAATATTGTAAATTAATTTATAATTAACTCATTTCACTTTCAGTAAATTATGCTTCTCAGTACAGGCCCGTATTTATAACTTGTAAACCCAACTTTTGAAAATATTTTAGGAAATCCTATATAGTAGCGCAGAAAATGATTGCTGTTGGGTCACCCCAGCAATCGATCTACCATCACTGCAAATTTTCATACGTCTGACGTGACACGTAGGTGACGACGGTGACTGAAGGACAACGTACACGTATTTCCCGCAAGACGATATAAGATGCCCTAAAGATGACCCGGTGTAGTTGAGGAAGCATTGCTAGATAAACTAAACAGTTATAAAGTTTGGTTGTTTAACGCTGCCATGTGTGAGACATGATTTGAACCTTCCGTGCTTTGTGAGTTTGCAGGCTTTCGAAACTGTGAAGTTATCTTCGTTCTTTGACATTGCGCTCTGTCACTGGGTTTTTGTTGCCGCCGTTAGTGGTCTCTTACTTTAAGGGTCAGTGTCCAGTGTTATTTGCTGTTGGTTTGAATATGTGTTGGGGGGGCTTCGTGATTCCCCTCCCTCCAGACTGCCCTCATTTTTCCATTCCCAACGAGATGGACACTGTACGTACAACGTTACATTGTGATGCGTTCGCGTAACCGTTGTTGCCATGGAAACGCAACAATACGCTCCTTTTAATTGTTATTGTCATAGATGTAGCTGTAAACACTATCAAAGTGTCCAGTATTACCGTTGCCATGGAAATGCACCGTTGTCGATCTGCGAAATATTTCATGCTGCTGTTAGCAATAATAAGTATTAAACGTTGTGAGTTTGTGTCTGTGTTCTTGCCTCAACTACCCAGCATGAAAATCACAACTCTTCTGCGTCGTATTGTGCTCCCAACTATGGTATGTCTGGCTCTGTCATATTTTTCCACATTGTCTCATAAACGACAAGATTTTGGTTTGGAACATAAAATATGTTGTAATTTCCTTACAACCTTTGTCTGCAACATTTCTCATTCTAAGGAGAATTCAGGGAGATTATTATTATTATTATTATTATTATCTATTATTATTATTACTGCTTTAAATAGATCCTCAGGAACATAAAATATGTTGTAATTTCCTTACAACTTGTCTGCAACATTTCTCATTCTGAGGAGAATTCAGCGAGATTATTATTATTATTATTATTATTATTATTGTTGTTGCTGCTTTAAATAGATCGTATAATGTACCAGCTCTTCGTTTCAGATATGAATGAAACTTGAATTTTTTTTGACAGATTTTCGAAAAATATTCAAATATCAAATTCCATGAAAATCCGTCCAGTGGGAGCCGAGTTGTTCTATGTGGACGGGAAAAGGGGGAAAACTGCGCTCTTCTGATTCTGGACCCTTGAAGATGGCACGATAGGTTGTCTCGAAACGTCGGTAAGAAATTACCAGTACTTGCTGCGTAATAGCCCAGAAGAGCGCAGTTCTCGTCTCCTTCGCGGCGGAAGCTTGAAATTACACAGATATGACGAAGCTAATAGTCGCACTTCGCAATTTTGCGAATGCGACTGAAAAATGCGCCTCAACTTCCGTTTCTGATTCATCATGCCACTGTCGAATGGTTGGCATTCCTGCTACGTGTTCGGATGTCCTGCGTTCATGATTGGACCCGGAGAAACGTCTACCTTGCGATTATTTATGTGGGTCTGTATTTTTCCTGACAGCTGCTAATATAGTAAGCAGACGTACCGTGAAACAGGTCAGAGCTTCTTCCTTCCATATCCCTTCCATTCCAGCGATGCACACTACGTGACTTGTTTAGTTGAAGTAGCAGTATCAAATTACCACGAATCATTAGTGTCCCTGATACAAATTTCTTGGGCGTGCACACAGATTCACCATCTTAATCCTTGCATCGAAATGTCGTTGAAGAAACTGGCTTCAAACAGCTAGTTTCATGCAACTTTATTTTAAAGTTGCGTGAAACGAATTTCTTGAAACTAGGTGTTTTTCCTTTTTTCCCCCCAGTGTGCGCGTCGTGTGATGTAACTGCTCTAGTGCACTCTGTTCCCACTCTGTTCCTTCAGAATCTGTGCTGTCGTTTTGCTCCGGCGCAAATGTCAAACGCCCTGCAGCTGCTGGTTGTTGTCGGAATACTAAAGTTGAAGGTCTCATGTGGAACAATTACATTATTTCAGTCGGACAGCAGCCGGGTGAGCTATTGTCGACCTTTACAACACCCTGCAATTGGCATATTTGTCGTGACATATTTGGACTACCGAACAAGTCAGTGGTTTCGACTGGTTCGGGAACCATGCGATCATACCAATTCCATTTCTGACGTGTGCAGTGCACATGTCTAATTCGGTCCTCCTTTGATTGAGGTTCTTTCATCACAGTCCAGTTGCAGCTCCAAAATATTTTGGAGTAACTGCAATCGTTGGATATAAGTAGTGGTTTTTACCGACACCACCTAGTTTTGTAGCATGGGACAGGACAGCCGGCTCGATTCTGGGCAGGAACAGCGTCCTTTTTTCTTCCACCGCTTCTGGACCGGCTCTGGGACCCAACCAGCCTCTTATCCAGTGGGTACCAGGGTTAAAACGTCGCGACCTTGAAGCTGGTCACCACCGTAATGTCGAGGTTAGGAATGCGTGAAACAGTGGTTCATTGTCGTCATCGGAGTTGATACTCAGAAGCCGTATCCGCCTTATTTAACTGATAACAAGAGTTTGATCAGGCAAAGGTAAAGTTGTGCCGTTCCTAGTGGCCGCGCGGTCTAAGGCGTCGATCTGCGGCCGCTCGCTTGCTGGGATTGCGGGTTCGACTACCGCCGGTTGTATGGATGTCTGTCTCCTGTCAATGTTGTGTGTTGTCAGGTAGAGGTGTCCGCATGGGGCTGATCGCTCGTCCGGAGGAGCTCTACTGAATGTGGTGCGTCTGAATGTGATCATGAAGCCTCGATATTGACAATGCCCTGGCTCACTAGGGGGTGTTGCGCCTTGGGGGCGGGGGAGGTATGTGGGCCCTGGGTGGATGCTAGTGGTCATTTGCACGCCAGTTCCAAAAGGAAATTCATTCGAAATGAGGCGCGTTAAAGTTCATCACAGGTACACCAGAAGCCTGTGGATCGAAACTGAACTAAACCATGCGGATCTTGAGAACTGCGCTCTTCTGGCCTATGGCGTTTCGGGACAACCTGACAGCCCCGGATTTTTTACCGTTGAAGGTAGGACGGATAGGTTGTCCCGAAACGTCGGTAAGGAGTTACCACTGCTTGCCCCGTAATTGGCCAGAAGAGCGCAGTTCTTATCTACTTCTCGACGGAAACATGAAATTACGCATGCATAACTTGTTGGCCGTCAGAGAAATTAACTTTCTGAGGTCCTGAGAACAGAGCTGCGCGAATCGGATGAATGAGGAGAAAGAGGAGGCTGAAAAGAATAAGATGAGAATATGGAGGAATAATATGGAGGTGGAAATAAAGCAGTAGAGGTATTTTTCTGTTTTATCGTGTTTGCTGTGTTTTGCAGAAAATTGTTGAGCCACAAAACGGACTTCCGTTGTGTCGACTTGGGTCTGGATTGTTTAGGGCACAGGACGATAGATTAATTCCTGAAAGAGATTAACCACGTGAAATTAATGTTGTAATTTGAAACCACTCTTGTGTCAGTGTTACAACTTTCATGTAAATACACGCTAAAGAAACATTCCATTCGAAATGTGAAGCTATAAAAAGTTGTTTCAAGGTGCTCAACAGTGACGCAATATGAGTGCGATGAACATTTGAACTACTATTGACGCAAATCCGTACATGTTTTGTTAGCCATCATGTCCACACCGACGTTTGGGCCTAGCTAAGCTCAGTTCTTGTGTCTGAGTGTCAGCAGTAATTCAGTTCAATTCATGAGGCTGGAGCGTGGAGCTGACCACCTGTTTTTAGTAGTGCAGTGAAGAAAACGTAAAACGTTCCGGCAGATCTCCTTTAACGTCTGCCAATCGCGGTACTTTGGCACGGGGTCAACTTTTTCTTTCATGTTGAAATTCCATGTTCATAAATTAGTGACACGAAACCGTGTTTCCTCCCGGTCGTGGTTAATTAAAGAGGTTATCGGCCGGCCAGAAATGCGGTTTGTGACAGAAGCATTTAAATGTTATCTCCCATCGTCTCCAAGTTACCAATATGCACGGTAGAAATCATATGTTTTTTCTCGATGGCATTCCTGAAGCAGCCGGGATAGCTCAGTCGGTATAATGACAGGCTGCAAGTTGGACAACCCAGGAGTCATGTTCGATTCTCAACATCGCACGAGCTTTATCTCTTCTCCGAAATGTCATTTCACTACGATTTACACTGGGTACCGGGGCTGTTTTCCTGGTGAAGAAGCGGCTGGGGCGCGAAGCTGACCACTCGCCTTCATATAGTGCCGAGGTTAAGAATGAGTGGAACTGTACCTCCACTCCCACGTGGCTTCGTGGCGTGCACATGGATAGACGTACCTTTACCATGCATTCTGCAGCCCTAGGCCATTTTAATGCCCGATGAAATATAACGTATGTACAGAGTGTTGGGCGTGGAGTCCATATTTAATATTCAACCAGATGCAGTGTGTTGGTAAAGTGTAACGAGAACAGAATCCTTTAGATGTAAGGAATGAAATCGAATTGTTATTTAACGTTGATTTCATAGTTTCAGATATTTCGTAATGTTGAATCTGGGCATTTCGTACGGACATAGGCTAACAATGGCACTATGCGCTTAATGGAATTGGACAACATAACATAATAAATTTTTCTGCTAATATTATTGGGATAATCACATTGATTAACATGGGGTGGATGGTACATGCAGAGGGAAGGGAAAGACGATACTTAGGTTATTTTGGTCGGAAGACATGAACTGCAAGAGGTCACTTGAGAGACCTAAATGTAGTCGGTAGAACTTTGTTAAAATTTATATTAGAAAAATATTATGTGAGGTTTGGGCAGGATCGAAGTGGCTGAGGAATTAGCTCTAGTGGCGAATGCTTGTGAACACAGTCATATTCGGATTCAACAAAAGCGGGGAATTGCTTGACCAACGGAGCTGCTGTAAGCTTTTAAGGAAATACTGTTGACTCTGAAGTGGGTGAGTGGGTCGCTTTATTGGACTGTCGGATGCATTGACCATTTAAAGGCCTAAACGGAATGTCGAAACTCCCCCCCCCCCCCCCCCCCTTTTTCCAAAAAAACAAACTCTAACCCAATATTTTTATTTCTATT
>Ga0123353_10013363_pt1 | contig 11756 bp, 11 predicted proteins | sample TergutLab28metaG_3_FD_92763 | JGI IMG/M metagenome (GOLD analysis project Ga0123353, IMG submission 92763) | Labiotermes labralis P3 segment gut microbial communities from Petit-Saut dam, French Guiana - Lab288 P3 | ecosystem: Host-associated > Arthropoda: Insects > Digestive system > Gut ... | reverse complement strand
TTTGAGGTGGACATTGCCCGACATCTTCATCGTCCTGATTCGCATCGTCCGACGGCATCGCAGAACTTTTTGTACGATCCGGCAACGGAGCGCATTCGGCAATTGGAAGAAGAGGAACTCTATCGGCACATTCCGCAGAGTTACCGCATCTGCCGAATTTACACGCAGCACGTCGAACAGATTGCTCCGCTTGCCAAGGCAATGGATGCCTTGACTCATGCCGGTAGCAAAGATGACGAGACGAATATGTGATATTTCGCATTACGAGGCTAAAACGCAAGCGAAATTCACACCCGGACTTCGGCGTTGGCAGCAACCAAAATATCGCCGTAGCGGCGGCGTACTGGTTCGATCTGCTCCGCCAAAAATTCATCCACCTGCTCCGGTGAACGACCAATAAATGCAGACGCTTCTAATGCCGCCGCCATGTCGATCTCTGAAAACGCCGAATCATTCGAAAGACACTCCCACAGATCGTTTTCCGCTCCCTCGTTTTTGATTGCCGATGCCGCCGCTTGTGAATGCTTGCGAATACGTTCATGCAAATCCTGTCTATCGCCGCCGCGTTTCACTGCCTCCATCAACAAATCTTCCGTCGCCATAAAGGGTAACTCCGCTCGAAGGTTCTTTTCAATCACCTTTGGATAGACAACCAACCCCTCCGCAATGTTTTGATACAGAATCAACACCGCATCCATTGCCAAAAATGCTTGCGGCAAGACCAGCCGTCGATTGGCACTGTCATCCAGTGTCCGCTCCATCCATTGCGTTGCGGCAGTCATCGGCGGACTCGTTTGCAGACTCATCACGAACCTTGCCAGCGAACAAATCCGCTCGCTCCGCATCGGATTCCGTTTGTATGCCATTGCCGATGAACCGATTTGGTGCGATTCAAAAGGTTCTTCCATCTCTTTTCGGTGAGCAAGAATCCGAAGATCAGTCGCAAACTTGTGCGAACTTTGTGCGATGCCGGAAAGTGCATCGATAATCTGCGAATCCATCTTTCGGGGATACGTTTGCCCCGTAATGGCAAAGGGTTTGAGCCCGATTTTCTCGCAGAAGAGCATTTCGAGTCGTCGTACCTTTTCGTGGTTGCCGTCGAACAGTTTGAGGAAACTCGCTTGCGTGCCGGTTGTTCCCTTATTGCCAAGCGTTTTGAGATTGATGATTCGGTACTCGATTTCTTCAAGATCAAGGATCAGGTCGTAAGCCCAAAGACAAGCGCGTCGCCCCACCGTTGTCGGCTGGGCAGGTTGTAAATGCGTGAACGAGAGGCAGGGCAAATCGCGGTACTTCCATGAGAATGTACCCAGTCTGTCAATGATTGCCGCCAGTCGATTGCGAATCAACACGAGCGATTCCAGAATCAGCAAAGCATCGGCATTGTCGGTAACGAAGCAACTGGTCGCTCCCAGATGAATAATGGGGCGAGCCTTCGGACAGCAATCGCCGAAGGTGTGGACATGAGCCATCACATCGTGGCGGAGTTCCATTTCGTACTCGTTTGCTTTATCGAAGTCAATGTCGTCGAGGTGGGAGCGGAGTTCGTCAAGTTGCGCTTGCGTGATGGACAAATCAAGTTCAGCCTCGGCTTCAGCGAGGGCGAGCCAGAGTCTGCGCCAAGTGCTGAATTTCCGCTGCGGACTCCAAAGTTGCGACATCGCCTGTGATGCGTAGCGAGTGATGAGTGGGTTTTCGTATGTGTGCATGAGGGTATTGTATCGTAAATGGGAACAAGTTGTCGGCTTGTGTTTTGCCGTATTTCTGCCACTCAAAACGCAAGCCAACGATTCGTTCCCGCTCGCATCATCACTCATTATGGCAATGTCGTCAAAACGGCATTGCGGAATACAATGGGACCGCCTTCCGATTGGAATCCGATACGTCCGCTGATCGCCTCGGCAGTGGTTGTCCAGTTGACGATCTTGCCGTTGACCACGACAACAAGCAAGCCATTGGCGCAGAGAATTTCCATAGCATTCCACTGCCCTGGCTCTATTTCCGCGTCGTGCAATTTTTTGACTCCGTTAAATTTGCCGATGGCTGCTACTTCAGCGGCTGTGTAACGGGGAGCGGAATCAGTCGTAGCCACGCGACCGTGAAACGCCCAAATGTCTCCCGCGTCGCCGTGTTTGAGTTGCACTTCGATTGCTTTCGGCAGGAAGGAACCCTTCGGTTGGTCGGTGATTTTCAGGAAAATGCCGCTGTTCGTCGGCTCTTGGGTCCAGCACCATTCGACGGCGAACTTGAAATTTTTGTACGATTCCTTCGTGGCAAGATAGCCGAACGGCAATCCGGTGCAGAGCAGGCGACCATCTTCGGTGAATGAGAAAACATCTTCGACTTTAACGCCGTCCTCATTGACGTAAAAGTCCCAGTCGGCGAGACTTTTCGTCTCGAACAGGGCGGTCTGACCAAACGCAGAGGCGGCAACCAGCATCCAACAGCAAACAAGCGACGCAATCATTTGACGTGACATAGAATTCTCCTTTTTGTGAGTGATAGGGAAAAACGATTCGGTCATCATTATACCGGAATCGGTTTCCCTGTAAAAGCCGGGAGCGGATCTGGGGGGCAAACCATCTCGTGCCTTGCATTTCCGCCCTCTTGCGATGCTCCGTTTTTTTGGTAGAATAGGTCACGGGTTGCTTTTAGAGTAGCCAGCCCCGGTTGTTCACCTCATAAACTTACGTCCGTCAATGCAGATCAACATTTCCACGCGGCATGGCGATTTGAGCGAAGTCACAAAAGAAAAAATTACTCAGAAAGTTGAAAAACTCAAACGTTTTTTTGAACGTTTGACTTCAATCGACGTAACCGTAGATTTGAGCAAAGCCGACGAGCCCAACATCGAAGTCGTCGTACATCCCGAATTGAGGGATGAGTTTGTTGCCAGTTACCGCTCCGGTGATATGTTTGGTGCACTCGATCAGATTGTTTCAAAGTTGGAGCAACAAATTAAGAAGCATAAAGAAAAATTACAGGAGCGAGGCAAGAACGTTCCTGCCGATGTTTAGTACCCCCATCATCGCACTGCTTTGTAAGCGATAACAGCACAACAAACAAAAGCCGGAATGGAGCGCAGCGCAATGACGGTGCATTACTGACAATACAAATCATTTAACCCAAAAGTGTAAAGGAGTTTTGGCGAATGAAGTTTGCCGATTTTATTTTGAACGATGCCGTCAAGGCGGAAATTAAGGCGACCGACAAGCAAGGAGTTATCCGAGAAGTGGTTCAATCCATTTTAGATGCTGGCGGCATAAAGAAAGAAGATCACGAAGGAATCGTGAAAGCAATCATCAACCGAGAAGAACTCGGCTCGACTGGGATTGGGCGTGGGATCGCTGTGCCGCATGCCAAACTCCCGGGTGTCAAGCGCCTTGTCGGTTGCGTTGCCGTCAGTGCTGATGGGGTTGACTTCGACAGCCTCGACGGGGAGAAGGTGCAACTTTTTTTCTTGTTGATCTCCCCATCGGATTGTCCCGGCGATCACCTACGTACGTTGGAACATATCACCCGACAGTTAAAGGACGACACGTTCTGCCGTTTCTTGAAGCAGTCCAAAACGAAGGAAGATATTCTTTCGTTGCTTGAAGAATCGGACAACAACATGTTCGGGAAATAGAAAAAGGAGACGGAATCGGATGCAAGGGGCAGTGTTGAATAAAAAAACGACATTGAAAAAGGAACTCGTGGTTCAAAACCGAAGCGGAATCCATGCCAGAGTGAGCACAATGATCGCTTTGCGATGCAAGGAATTTGTTTCGGATATCCGGTTGCGCCACGGAAAAGCGATGGCGGATTGCCGGAGCGTGCTTGATCTTCTCTCGCTGGGAGCGAGCAATGGTACAATCCTCCATTTGGAGGTAACTGGCGACGATGCGGCGGAAGCAGTGAACGCCATCTCCGCCCTGTTTGAGGCACGCTTCAATGAAGACGATGAGTCGTTGTGAGTGCCGATATGCCACACCCATTTTCCCCAATACAAACAATAGAATACCATGGGGAGATCGCTTCGACCAATGATCGTATTCAGGAATTGCTCCGACAACCAGTCAAGCCGATGCTGCCCTGTTTGGTCGTTGCAAAACGGCAGACAGCCGGACGCGGTCGCGGAAACAAACGCTGGTGGAGCGGCGAAGGGGCAATTCTCATGTCGCTCGGCTTTGAATTATCTTCGGAGTTTTTAGAGCGGGATCAGTTACCGACGCTTTCGGTAACAACCGCCCAAGCGGTTATCGCAGTTTTGAGCCGGTATTTATCCCAGAATAACTCGACACAGTACACACTCGAAGTACATTTGCCGAACGACGTTCATGTGGACGGCAAAAAAATTTGCGGCATCCTGCTAGAATCACCGACTCCGCAATACGGTATTCTGGGAATCGGACTAAACGTCAACAACCGGTTGAGCGACATTCCACCGAAATTCCACACCGATTTGGTCAACCGACCGATTACGTCGATGGTCGAACTGCTCGGCAGAGAAACGGACATTCCACGATTGATCGAGGAATTGTTGAGTGAGTTAGCCGTTGCTATCGTCTTCTGACAGGACGTGAATTTCCACTTCACGCAACAGAATTCGCCCTTTGGTGGTTATAACAAAGCGGTCGTCGTCCTCTTCGACCAATTCTCTGTCTTGTAGGAAATCCAGATAAAGAGTCTGAATGCCTTCCGGGATGTCCGGTCTATCCTTGAATGCCGCGTGAACAGTTCCGCTGTTTTCCGGTGCCATTTCAAGGTTTTTGAGAACGTGAAGGACGACAATCGGATCAAAAAAGTATCCCATGAACTTGTAATTATGTTGTGAAAACTGACAATACGTTCGCAGTTAGTGTACCTCGGTATAAGTCAGTTGTCAATACCCTTGTCAATGCCCCTTTGGGAATTTTTTGACCACGCCCCCAAAGTCCGTCGTGACCTAATCGGTTGCATCGCGCCGCTATTCCGATATAATGCTGTCGATATTACTTCTGATCCTGTATTTCAAGCAACGATGAACCTTGCGGAACACATTCGGACGATTCCAGATTTTCCCAAGCCGGGTATTTTGTTTTACGACATTACGACTTTGATTCAGCATGCGGTCGCGTTCAAGGAGACCGTCCGGCAACTTGCCGATGCCGTCAAGGATTGGGGACGCATCGATCTCATTGCCGCCCCGGAGGCTCGCGGTTTCATCTTTGCCGCTCCGCTTGCACTGGAACTCGGAGCCGGTCTCATTCCCATCCGCAAGCCGGGGAAGTTGCCCTTCACGACGGTCTCCAAATCATACGACTTGGAGTATGGTTCCAACACGATCCAAATCAACAGCGATGCGGTGTCGCCGGGACAGCGCATTTTGCTACTGGACGATCTTTTGGCAACCGGCGGCACGATGGAAGCCTGTCGGCAACTCGTGTCGGAACTCGGCGGCGAAATCGTCGGTGCCGCTTTCGTCATGGAACTGCTCGCCCTTAAAGGTCGAGAGAAAATCAATACGCCGAACATCAAGTCGTTGCTTAAATTTGAATATTGTTAGGCGGCGGTCTCACTTAATTTCTACAAACGATGAAAAAAATTTTTGCATCCATGGGTTTTGATCCTCGCGGCGACGAGTCGGTGTTGCTGGAGGTTGCTGTCCGGGAGGAACCGATCCTTTTCGGGCTTTGGACGTTCGTCATTCATCTCGGCAATAAAAAACTGCATCCAGACAGTGCATGGTCAAAGGTCTGCGAACACACGGAAAAAGGGTGCGATTACCTCGAAATTGAAATGCTCCTCACCGGTAATTACCGGCTACAACGCAGTCTTCTCATCAACCATAAAGACAAGGTGCTGTTGCTGAGCGACACTATCCTTGCCGATGAGGACCAATGCACCAAGGAGCCGCTTTCGTATCAAGCCGAATTCTATATTTCACCGAAGTTACGTGCCAAAACTTCAGCCGATGCGACCGAAATCGAGTTTCGCTCCACCGCTCCGGTTGCACCGGTGTTTCGTGCTTTGCCGCTGGCACTGCCGGAATGGAAAGCGACAAAGTCTTCCGGCTTGGTCGGTGGAACGTTGACCGAAACGGACGGAACATTGGTACTTCGGCAAGAGAGTACCGGCAGATCGCTCTTTGCCCCGCTCTTTTTTGATTTGGACAGCGACCGACTTGGCAAACGTTACACTTGGCGACAATTATCCGTGGGGGAAAATTTGTATCGGGTACGAGACGATCAGGCGGTCGGCTATCGCATTCAACTCGGTCTGGAACAATTTTTGCTGTATCGTTCTCTAACTTCGCAAGCCAACCGAACGGTGCTGGGACACAATTTGATCGACGATTTCTGCTTCGCCCGATTTGCTCCCGAAACCGGCGTTGAACCGTTGATCGCCGTTGAGGTTGTGGAATAACCAAAGGAAACCGGAAATTAAAGCGGCTTGTGAATCTGCTTCCGCATTGTTACACCTTCTCGATCGCATGGAATCTGCACGAATCGCAACAGGCACCACAACCGATACACTTGTCGGCAAGAATCGTGTGTGGATTCTTGACCGTTCCTTCAATCGCCTCCGCCGGACACTTTTTAACGCAAAGCGTACAACCCGTACACTTATCCGTGATGCGGTATGAAATCAACTCCGTACACGCTTTCGCCGGACAACGTCGGTCGTACACATGCTCTTCGTATTCGTGCCGGAACCACCGCAACGTAGACAACACCGGGTTCGGAGCCGTCTGTCCCAAACCGCAAAGCGAGGTATCTCGAATCATTCCCGCCAACTGTTCAAGATACACAATACTCTGAAACCGCTCCATCGTTTGTTTGCCCGTTTCATTTTTTCGACTGCGTGTGATTCGATTGAGCGTTTCCAACATCCTGCGTGTTCCTTCCCGGCACGGCACGCACTTTCCGCAACTCTCTCGCTGGATAAAATCCATAAAGAACTTTGCCACATCGACCATACAGTTGTCTTCGTCCATCACGACGAGCCCACCGGAACCCATCATTGCCCCGACGGTTTTCAGTGACTCGTAATCAATTTCGATGTCCAAATGCGACTCGGGAATGCACCCGCCGGAAGGACCGCCGATTTGCACCGCCTTGTACGCCTTGCCGCCTGCAATGCCGCCGCCAATGGAAAAGATGACCTTACGGAGCGTCGTCCCCATGGCAACTTCGACCAATCCCGTGCGCGAAACCTTGCCCGAAAGGGCGAATACCTTCGTTCCTTTGCTCCCCGATGTTCCTACTGTGGCGAACCACTCCGCTCCGTTTTTAATCAAGACAGGAACATTCACGAATGTTTCCACGTTGTTGATGATCGTCGGATGACCAAACAACCCCGACACGGCAGGAAACGGCGGACGCGGTCTCGGCATGCCCCGCTTGCCTTCGATACTGTTAATCAGTGCCGTCTCTTCACCGCAGACAAACGCACCGGCACCTTTCTTGATAATCATTTTGAGCGAAAAGTTGCCGCCCAAAATGTTTTCGCCGAGCAAGTTATTTGCTTCGGCATCGGCAATCGCTTGTTCTAAACGGAGAATGGCAAGGGGATATTCAGCACGGATATAAATGTACGCCTTGTTTGCACCGATGGCATAAGCGGCGATTGCCATTCCTTCGAGCAAGCGGTGCGGATCGCCTTCGATAACGGCACGATCCATGAATGCACCGGGATCGCCTTCGTCGGCATTGCAAACGAGATACCGTTGCGGGTCTTTGCTGTTTTGAGCGAACTTCCACTTGATGCCGGTGGAAAAACCGCCGCCGCCGCGACCGCGCAGACCGGACTTTTCCACTTCCGTACAAACCTCCGCGGGTTCCATTGCGGAGTTACTCCCTGCTCCAAGAACTTTTCGCAAACCCTGATACCCGCCGAAGGCGAGATACTCTTCGAGTTGCGTCGGATCAATGATCCCGCAGTTTTTGAGCACCCATCGGGTCTGCGGTCCAAAGAAGGGATGCTCGTCTTGAAATTTAACGCCGCTCCAATGTTTTTGATGGGGTGTGCGGAATTGGCACATCACCAAATCTTTCGGCGGTTCTTTCGCAAAGACAGCATCGAGTAGAGCGACGACTTTATCTTTGGTAACGGTTTGGAACATCAATCGGGTTCGACCGGGCAGTTGCACATCGACGAGCGGCTCCACGGCACAGAGACCGACGCACCCGACTTCGACGATGTCGGCATCCATTTCTTTGTCGGTGAGATATTTTTTGATTTCATCGAGCGTGAAGGCGGCTCCGGCTCCGAGTCCACAGGTTCCTGTTCCGATGAAAATCGTTGGCTTTTCGACGTGTTCTCGTCGGAGCGTTGCCATTTTTGCCTTCCAATTTTCGGCTGGTTTAATGTCGCTTTCGCCGTCTTGGATTGCCCAATTCAAAAAATCCTTGTCGATTTGCGTTACTTGCATCGTGAGAGAAGCGTAATTTGGGGTTAAAGTATTTTTGCCGACCCTGTTTATTTTACACGATATTTCCCTTTTGTGGCATGCCCCAACTTTGGGGGGATAACTCCCCCCGCTCTTGCGCTTAATTCGGCAGTTCTACTAAAATGCATACCACCTTGCCCAAACGGAGGTACGTTCCACCGGACTTGTGGAACTCCTCGCGTCCCCTTCGCTCTCGCTCCCCACGATCGACACTGGTGTTGTAGCCCAAGGAACCGTCATCGTCTCTTTTCCCCAGCAGATGAACCTCGTGTACAGAAACATCCACTGGCGGCGGAGCGTCGCGGTGATACTCCACCGGCTCCTTCGTAAACGGATGAATCGGAATCTCAAAAAACACGTCCCAAGGACCCGATGATCTCGAATAACGAGTGATAGGTGTACCGACTAAATCGTCCAATGACTCCGGCAATGTGCCATGCTCGTCAAACCACCGATTTATCGCACCAGACGTGACACGCACCGGTGCCACACACAATCCGTATTCACCCATTAAACCGCCCCCCCAACCATAACCGTATTCCTGAAACATCTCCCACATACCATGCTCGAAAACACTGTTGTTCCTGCGCCAGTGTCCCCAATTTTGGCTTTGACACAGATCTATGAACGACCCGGCTTTTTCATCTATTGGACCGTATGATCCCGCCAGTAGTGCAGCGATCTGAATCCGCAAGGCTCGGCTGATGCGTGCCTGTTCCCAAGGCATGAGATAAGACCGCCATACATTATTGTACGACATTTTGCCCGGCGAGCCGCAACATCCCCGTTCGAATACGGAAGGTGCCGCAAGTTGTTTCCGTTTAAGGACATAGTTCAACAACATGTATTCTTCATAAGTACAATCGCCGACATGCTCCCATTTTCCGATTAAGCAGTAGGGCAAGGTATTCCGTCCTTCTAATTCCTCAAAAAAGGCTTGGTACTCCGGCGGGACAGCATTGTTTGCCGCAATGTATTCGATGAGTGCCTTTCGCTTTTCCGGCGACCGAGGCATGGGGATATTTGCCTGATCGAAGTACGCATCAATCTGTTTCCATGAAACGTAGGGAAGCGAATAAACCCGCACAAACGGCAAAGCCACACACACCGCCAACACCGTTGCGAACACGGGATAGAGTGGAATGAACCGGCTTCGCCAACTGGTTGCTTCCCGAAGCCAATATGCCGCCCGAATTCGAGAGGCAACCAAGAGTGCCACGCAAATCGGCAATGTCGTCCAGCCGGGATTGCTCCCGAACAATGTATAACCGAGCATTGCCCAAGCACCTAGGGTACATATCCCGCCCAGGGTGAGGGCAAGCGACACCATTTGACTGCGGAACGAAACGGAAATGAATGCCCCCACTGCTGCTGGGGCAAGCCAAACCGTAAACGCCCCCGACACTTGCGAAAGACACATGTCCCACCAACGCGCATTGCTGAATTCGTAAGTGCCTAACGTATGATTGTAATCCAAACTTGCCGCATACCATTCTTTCCCGGCAAGGACAAGCCAACACACCAACACGGAAAAGTAGAAGAACATTGCGGGAAGCATGCGGCTCCACCAGACTTTGCCTTCGTGAATACCCAGCCGACTCAAATAGCGATAGGAATCGTTCTGTTGGTCGTGCCCGAAAATGGTTGCCCAGAAGAGAACCGTTCCCGTGACGCAGATGATAGCACCAATCGCCACCATCCCTCTCCACACATTCATGAATTCCGTGTTGTGGACAATTTCAGGAAAAAAAACGGAAACAAGAACTCCGAAGGAAAACAGGGCAAAACAGAATATTCCCAAAGGATAGATCAACGACGCATGTCGAAGGTGATGGTGAATGAGTCCCAAGAATGGGGACTGTACGTGTCTCGGATACCGGAACAGCGAAAAACTGTCGGGCATAAGCCGAACGATGAGGGGACTCTTTGTTTCGTAGCGGAACCAACGGAACGCTCCCAAACCGGCAAAGATGGCAACAACCGCCAGAGCCGCCAGGCGGTGCGGGACGACTTCCAAGTAAGATTCGACAAAACTCACGTATTGTGAGGAAACGAAAAGTTGGACCATGACAAACGCCATGACCGAAGCACAGGTATAGGTTGCCAGTAAGGCGTGAACCTGACTACGGCATCGGGTGGACCAAAAAATTCCCCAGACGAGCATCTCGAGGATGACGATTCCAAAGGCGCATCCGACGTTATAATCGAACGTTCCCCAGGGGGCGGTGAGCAAAAGATTGCCGAACAAAACCAGTAGGGTTCCGCAGATGACCCAGCCGATTTTTCCCACGGCAATCGTCGCCTGCGTAATCGGCAGTTTGCGCAGGAAGAGGAACGTGTTATCGGCATGTTCGGTGGAATATGCCAGTGCCGCCGCTCCGCCTGCATAGAGAGCGGTAACGATGATGGCAATGTAGAAAAAGGCATCGCTCTGGATGGGAAAACTGAAAAAGTATCCCATCTCGTAGTACGCCACCTGAAAGAGGAGGCACATAAAAACCATCGCTACGGCAAACGCACCGTTCTGCCGGAACTCTTTTTTGAATAAGGTAAGCATGGTTGGGGTTAGGGGGTTAAATGTGTCATTTTTGTCTCATCGGGGGGGCGACACCCCCCGCTCTTGCACAATCAAAAAATGTGTCTCTCTTGGTGATTCGCATCAATCATTGACTCTCGCAGTTGGTCAAAAATCGCGGGAATATGCCGCAACCGTTCACTAAATTGTCCGAGTGCCTTGACTCTTTTATCTTGAAGTCCTGTATATTCAGCGAGCAAGACGACCAGTTCAAGCCGCAAAAGGCGGTCTCGCCGGACGGTCTCCCACGGAGAATGAACAATCCAAAAAAAACTCCGATCTCTCCAACTGTTGTCGTACAGTCTATTTTTAAGAAGATCAGCCGACATGTTGCGACAGTAAATGTATTTGACCAACAAATACTCCTCGAAAGTGTTCTCTTCCAAGAGCGATTGCATGCCATGGCATCCTTCCATTTTTGCGTACAAGGCATCGTACTCCGCCGGGATGGCATTGTTTGCCGTGATGTATTCGATCAATGCCTTCCGCTTCTCCGGCAAAAGCGACGGTGATATATTTGCCTGTGCAAAATACGCATCAATCTGTTTCCACGAAACGTTAGGCACCGAATTGACCCTCACAAAGGGCAGTGCGACGAAAATCGCCAGTACTGTTCCGAACACGGGAAGCAACGTATAGAGTCTGGTTCGCCAGTTCAACTTTTCCCGAAGCCAGTACCATGCCCGAATGCGAGAAACAAGTAGCAACGCAAGGACAATCGGCAGCGTCGTCCACAGAGGATTGCAACCGAAAGATGCCACGCCAATT
>Ga0123353_10013362_pt1 | contig 11756 bp, 8 predicted proteins | sample TergutLab28metaG_3_FD_92763 | JGI IMG/M metagenome (GOLD analysis project Ga0123353, IMG submission 92763) | Labiotermes labralis P3 segment gut microbial communities from Petit-Saut dam, French Guiana - Lab288 P3 | ecosystem: Host-associated > Arthropoda: Insects > Digestive system > Gut ... | reverse complement strand
CATAAACATAACAATAAAAATACACAATTTACAAAATTAAACAACAGCATACAAAATATAAAACTATATATACAATGTTAAAAAATTGAACCAAAGAACATGTAAAATTGTGATAAATGAGAAAGTCATATAAGCAGAAAACTTCATGTGATCTATATATCTTCTAATAATGTTAGACACCCTGTTACTAAGACCTTCACTACACTTCACTGCACTTCACCCAACTACACTTTCGACACTTCACTTCCTCCCATTTAAACTTCACCCAACTACACTTCACTGCCCTCTCGTTTGGCTTACCCCCATTTAAATTTCCTACCGCTCCATTTCACCTCTTATCACTACACTTCACCTCACTTCACTTCACTGCACTTTTAGATGATTTTCGCCACACTTTTATTCCTTTCCTTTCAACCCGTTTATAATTGCTTTCCTAACACTGTTTCTAAAAATCTTAGGTTTACAATGGAAAGTCCCTAACGCTTCTGCAGGTAGTTGGTTCCAGGAAAAAAAAACACCTACTGAGCTACGTAACAGTAGATAGGCCTGTGACTTCCTTGATACGGAGATGCGCTTTTTAAACAGCTGGTTGTTTATTGCAACAAGTAAATGAGTGATTTGCTTTAAAACGTTTGTTACTGATAAGTTATATCTGTGCAATTTACACAAATTCACTTTATAATTTAAGCTTGCTTTCTGCGCTGAAAAATTGACAGAATTTCATTCGTGTTCAGGAACTGTTACTGATTAGTTCACGATTGTTATTACCAAATATGTGTCCATCAAAATTCACTTTCGTCAATGATGTAATTTTATACGCCACAAATTCAAAACGACTTTTAATACGAAGAGTGTCTAAGATTTTTTTTAGCTGTTCGTTCGTCTAAATTGGAAATGGTTACTGAGTAGTAGAAACCAACGATCTACACCTTCTGTATCTTGGAAAAAACTAGAAAATTTCCTAAAGTTTTTGGGAAACAAAACTGCTTTTTATAGAAAATATCTTATAATTATATTTGTTGCCTAGAAGGCCAGGAAAAGTCCACTTCTGGCAAACACTGTTAGGGATGAGAGAGGCTTATCTGTGTCATTGGTAACCGTATCGAGCCCTGGCTTCGTGGTTGCCCAACGCATTTTGTTAAGCACAGGACGGACTATGGCGTAGGTGGACGATATAATCCGCCCCCTTAAAAATTTACATAGGTGTTGTTTCTAATTGTTAAAATCAATTTTAAAATTTCGTCGAGAATGACAGGTTAATCAGCACAACTGCACCGTTTTGGGCGCATAAATCTCAGAAACTCTAGAATAAGACTAAGATTTCTAGTTTAGGCACCACATTTGTCACCTCACCACTTGCAGGTGGATTCGAAACAACAGTTGGTGCAGTGCATTATGGATTCAAGCACATTAGCTAGGGTAAGTTCAGCTACAAGATCTGTGCCTCATGTCGCTAGTCTTCAGGTGGCTGGCGGTCGGATGTTTTTTGCAGTAGGCATAGATATTTGCTACTCCGAAACATCCGACGAAGTGACGACGACGACAACAACAAAACCACAACAACGAGAAAATTGACGATAATTACAATAATAATAATAATAATAACAATTACAATATAAATGACCACCACGTCGACAATAATAAAGCTGTGTTACTTGTTTTATTACTGAATTACTTAAACATATGTAAAATAACCCAGGGCATAAAACGCAAAATTGTAAGTTGACTAATAACTAATGAACTGAATAGGACGTGCAGTGAACTAACTAGGGCCTAATATGAGGTATTGTACCAGTATTTATCTGAAGGAAACCTGTAGTAGGCAGGCACCAGTTATGATAGCCATTTACGGGGCACATTTGAACCTGGACCTCTCCAACACAAACAGAGTGCCCATAACGCATGCACAGTGTTCAGTCGAAAAGTTGTGGAGGCACACATAAGATAAGGAGATATTAATGAAATCGAATTTATTCGCGTCAAATCGATCCTGACTCTCTGCCATGCTGCAAATTTAGATCGCATGTAATTGTATTTAATTCTTATATAACTGTCACAAAGCTTGCACAGAGACAAGCGAAGTGGAGAGACGCCGAGTGACCGACCTTGCAGTGTCTTAGCGAGTCAGGGACGATTCGAATTTATTGGAAGCGATTCATTTACTATTACTGCACCCTTATGAATAACGAGCCTGGTCTAAGAAGGCAAAGCCTGCTGGTCAGTGGATTACACAGTATGGATGTAGTGCGTTGGTCATGTGGGTTTCTATTCAGAAATAAAATACGAATAAATGTCCAAGCCTTCATAATAACGCCACGTAACGTAGATATGAGGTTGGGGGCTCCCTATAATTATTAGTGATCTGAATCCCATATCTCATAACACGACGAAGAACACTGCATTCCGTCAGAAGGGCCGATTGAAGTCCGAAAACACCAGCAACAAATAACTGTACTGGCACTTTATGAGCTCCCTAAACCAAGGAGCTCCAGCGTCGCGGAGTGTGCGGGGGGTCTTATTTACGAGTCTTTACGAGTCTGGTCTTGCCGTGTTAAATTTTGTGTTTATCAAAATATTTCTACTTTATCATAGATACAATTGCTATTTGGTTCACTTAGGCGATTCTCAAGCGGAACGAAACTTTAAGTTCTGACTGTGGTGTGTGACAAAATTATGGTCTTCTGGGGTGTGAGGCCGTGTATTTTGGTAGACAGGAAATGCAGGGAAGAATGATCACTGTTCTGTACAACATATGTAAACAGTGGATCCCACAGAACTATGGAATCTACACACAAATTTTATAGTGTCCTAACAAAGGCAACACTAATCTTGATACAACAGACAGAAACTTTTCTACTGTTTCTTAACATGGAATTGTACATTCAATCAGCGTGGTGATAAAACGCTTTATTCTTGATTCTTAAATTCTTTTATCGAAGAATTAAACTGGACGACTTCCTTGTCACATTTTAGGGAGGGAATTGTGGTAACCTCTTTCGAACAGGTGGTTATGTTACTTGGCAGACAGAATATGCTATACACAGGACTATACAAGCTGACTGGCCTTGGAATGCTTCACAAAGAAAGATGACTTTATAAATTTTGTGAGGAAAATAAAATGATAATCATAGTCCATGAAATAAGGGACTCAAAACAGTGATCGAGGAAACAAGGTTACGTAATAACTGAACATATATAATGCCTTCAGCCTGCAGGGTGGTATCAGTGTTATTATCCCACATATTTGACAATATTTATTACATGTGTAAAGTGGCCTACACTTTATATGAAGAAACATAACATAAATAAAGGGCTTATTTATGATAAAAGTAAAGACAGAAGAGTCCATATGAATAAAAAGAAAAGACGTTTATGATATACGTATATTACACATATTGTGTAGAATGACTCCAAACTCGGCCTCTCTTTGAGGTTTTTCCTTGTCAGAAATTTACATAAACGTAGACAAGTTTCTCATCAGATATAACTTTACAAGTAACAATCAGCCAAGAAGCAGTTACACTAAAGTTTGACCCTTGATTTTGTAACAAATATTCTTCGTTACCATTATTGGCCTTGCACTGCTGATTTGAATATTTTATAAATTCCACGAATTTAACTTATACCCAAGAAAAATATCCGAATTTTATTCTTATTTTACCTACATAAATATTGCGACTGTGATGACAGGTCCCCATGAAACCTCTAATCTTTTATCATTTTTAAATCAAATTTTGTTTGCACTAATGCAATATGACCATTGCATCTTGCATTTTAGACGTCTGGCTTGGCTCTGTGTGCTAACATTTAATTTGTTTACTTCTTAATGAATTATAGACAGGAACAAATATCCTCCAATGCCGACATGCCTCCAACCGCCCATCAACCCAGCACATACAATAAATATCACAAGTTCTTGAGACTATTTTAGTACTTGGACCATGTCGGAACGCCGCCACATTTAAACAGTGCAGTTTTAACGTATCCCCAGATTAATACTTCCCTGACTGATGGATGAATCGTAGTGGTCTACAGGATTGGCCACCCAGATCTCCGGAACTCAAAACCCTAGATCTTCTTCGGGCACATGGAAGACCTACCGCAAATGTCAGGATACGTACTGAAAATGACTTGGTCATTCTGAATATTTAGTGCACAATCACACATTAATGCCGAAGTGCTTTTTCTCTTGCTCACAGATAATGATAAATTCATAAACCTTGGGCATCGGATCTAGATTTATATAATATTTCTGTCGCGTGGAATAAACACCGCAATAAGCTTGCAAGGTTTAGAAATCGAGTCACATCTCACTCTGAAATGCCAATTAGAATCGTTCTATAGAATCTTCATCAAGGCATCAATCAGTCCATAGGCTTATATACCAGTTATAATTCTTACGTAAGGCCTACTTAAAAATTTCAAGAGGTTTGTGTGTATCAACTGCAAGTCTTATGTAATCTCTATTTCCAGTCATAAACCAATATGTATGTACCAATTATAAATTCTTATGTAGGGTCCATCGAGTCACTCCGCATACAGACCTGCAACTGTAACGCATACGCAAAGTCAAGTAATTTGTAGTGCAATAAGCAGTTGTTATAAAGAAACGCAATTAGATTTGAGCTTCATGTCAAGTAAGACCTCCATTAGGCCGGCAGTGACGATAATAAAATCGCCATACAGACACCAAATTACACCACGATCACATCCCAATATGCTGTGATCTTTGTTGTTACAGTTGTGTGGATCCCACATTTCTTCGCGTTCCGATTTGTATATCCCCCATACCGATATTTTCGAGGGAGAAATTTAAAGAGGACTTGTGATGATAAACATTCTATCATTCATTCATTATCTTTATCGAAAATACTTCACTTTGTCGAATATCGTTTCGTAACTCTTTGTTCTCTGTGTCTGTTTCGACATTTATGGCCGCTGTAAGACATGAGTTCCTTATTTCATATAATTACACAATGTTCCCCAAAATTTTTTTTTTACCTTGATCATAAAATGAAACCTCCTTATACATTACTTAGAAATCCTTACAATTTTCAGACGCCAAATCCACGTGTTCCCAGGTACAAATGTCAGTGCATTTTCCTCCAGCTGTGCACCAGACGCATGTGCTTGTTGCCTGCACTGTGTTTTTGTTGTTCTCTCAGTGAGGTTATCGACACTATGATGGTTTTTAAACGTTGGGCCCCCGGTGTAATGTGTGTGTGTGTGTGGTGCAGGGGACCAGATGGGCCAAGTGATGGGTACAGAGAAGCCAAGGGCAACTGGGGGAGAGCTTTGCTATGTTTCGCAAGGCAGCATGAAGCTGATCACCGACATTGGCCTTGGCCTGTCGGAACGATAGGGTGAATAACCTACAGCCCCACTGCCTGCACAGAGCAGAGGAGTGGCACCGATATGTGTGTATGTGTGTGGTGGTGGGATACGGACCCCTTTACATACCCATCCACAGATTACGAGACTATTATTGATTCTGATTCTCCCTCTCCGACCGGATGGCCGACAACGTCGGCTTCTCAAATCAAATAAAAAAAAAAGGAAAGGAAATAGATGTGTACAAAAGAAACAACGAACTGTTAGGAAATTATTTTTTTCAAGCATGCACGAGACGTGATATTCATGAAATAGACCAACAACACACTTCGAATTATGAACGTCATTTTTATACATAGTGACATAACAATGTAATAATATTGCATTCATAAATCCAAGCGAGTTTTTTTTTTTTGGGGGGGGGGGGGGAAGGGGTCTCTCTAAAAAATTTTATGCATCTAATTAATGTACGGAATATGGAACATATCAAACTAGAGTAAGAGACATTTTGTAATCTTGGATGCTTCATAATCGGTTTCACATTATCTATGGGTTACTCAGGCACTACAAACACGCAGTACTCGCGATTGCTGGAAATGGTTTGTTACGTTTAACACATAAAATGAGTCCTCTCTCGCACACACGCGCAAGGCGGAGTTGAGAAATACAAGATCTTGTTTGGCAATCTGAAGGACAGATCCCTTGTAAGAATGCGTACAGATGATAAGGTAATGCTGAAATGGTTTGTATAGATACGAGATTGCCAGAGTGTGAATCGGATACACCTGCTGGGGGAATAGTGGGGGGCTCTGGTGAACACAGTGATGTACTTCGGGTTCTGTGACAAACAGATATTTCCTGACCAGCTCGGCGACTGTCAGTTTCTCAATAAGGAATGAGCTCTTCCACAGACACAACTTGGCTAATAACACTGGGGAGGCAAAGTCCACCATCGGTATGAGGAACTTAATTTACGATGGAGTCCAGTTAACAAGATGGGGAAGACGTTTTTGAGGCAGTCCTTAATATACAACGACTTTAGGCCAAGAGCAGAGGGGATATCCTTTGTGAACAGATGAACCGCCTCTATTCTGCGTCCCGTAAAACGCAGGTTTTTCATTTACGTCTGTTTTAATATTCCCTAAATAATCGTTTAAAACATATTTCTACTTTTTGATTTGACCCTTTTCAACTCAGGAGCCAAAAATCTGTACTCAGGTAGAAAAAATATTGGAAGGGCATTGGTTCTCCCTTATGGCCCCCCAAGTTACACCTATGTGCTCTTTTGTTCTCTATTTAAAGATGGAAGTAGCAAGTTCCTCGAGAAAGTTGATGTGACACTCCGCAATAATGCAGCATGATATGACCCCAATCACTTTGTGAGCCAAGACCGTAAATGAAAGCTGCGTGGATTATCTGCAGTCCTGGACCAACATTAGCTTCAGAGTTTCGTACGAATAAGCTTAGCTCCCCACCCAACCCCCGCTCCCGTTTGACATAAATGAAACAAACCTCAGCAAAATTCTTCATACTGAACAGTTGTCTGCATTCCGGTTTTCATTCGTCATTGTGGAGCAAACTGCAGTCCGTTTTATGTACAGGACCTTAATAATTGGTCATGAAGACCTCGATACAGATGGACAGCAGAATCGTTTCAAAATAAGATATCGGAAAATAATTGTTGGAGTCATTCTGAGAAAAGAAACGATACGCAGGCATAATACAGGAAGGTTAAAAAACGAAAAGCTACGTAGAATAGACCTGACAATACAGAAGGATACAGCTGTTAATAGCATTGAGAAGAGACGGCTACTGATAATTTAGAGTGAAAAAAAGTTATGATTATAGCTGGAATTAAGATGAGACATTCTCCGACCAAGAAAAGAGGGAAATAAGTGTCGGAATTGGTATTGTGCTTAATCCTCACTGATTTAGAAGAAGAGAAATTACGTTGATGGAACTGGGTGTGGTGACGAAAGAACACATACGCCACGGTCTCAGGATTCAAGTATAGCAACATGTTGGCAGCAGACATCAATGCATTATCGTATAATAAGCTGCAAGGCGCCCTGAAGTGTCTTGTATGTTTCGGACCAGCGGACATATTGAAACTTGAATTGAATGGTATTTGGGTTCGAGACCTTTCAGGCCCGATGCACCTAGGCCTTAGGACAGGCCCTTTGTGTCTCATGTTCTATTACTAAATTACAGGAGCCTTGTTCCTTTAGCAAATCTCCAGATGGCCCCTATATTTAGTTTCCTAATATTCTCAGGGTCCAAAAACAAGGAGCCTAGATGTGAGTGTCTGAGTGAACACGAACAGATGTTTCCTTCTCAATACCACACTTCCAACAAATGGAGTTATTGCTCAACCTCATTACATGTAAATGTCGCCTCAGGGTGTTGTGTTAAATTAGAAGATCAATAACAACCCTGGACTGTGTCCTATTAAAGGACAATAATCGTGCCCTTGTAGCCAAATTAGGGCCGGAGATCAATTCTCGAGCCTGCTTTGTATGCTGCAAGGACATTTCCACATTACCAAGTGCTGGTTGTCCATCCAGCGTTTAATCTTTCTTCTTATGTTCTGCCTTGAGACCCCAACTTTAACACACGCGACTTCTTTAGGAAAATTCACAGTAACCTAGCGACCTCACGAAATGTTTTGTTGTGATGAAATTTAAAAAACCAGTGTAATATTTTAATGGTAACCTGCGGCAATTATCTTCTACCAACAGGGCGACTGGTGCAAAAACTGTGTAATGTTTGATCCTTTGGAAGCCTACAACGTGCCAGGCTAACGATGAAGGCAGGTTGTCACAATAATTTGATTGGAATGAAGAGGGCTGCAAGCGCAGAAACTGGAAAGCACACTCGCGGTGTAGGAGCAGATATTAATGTGGTGCTTATAAAAAGTGAGCATGTTTTAGGGGCACTTGGAGCAGCTGTTATATATACGGACAGGAACAGCAGGAAGGTCAAATCATAGCTACCATAATTACGAACTCACAGAAACTAAACACTATATGACCACATGTTATGGAAACCACATAATCACCTGAGTGTCATCTGACTGGATCTTGCTATGTGTAGAGACTATAATAGAACTTTAAATGTTGTCTATCAGCATTCCCATTGAACAGCGTAATAGCAGTAAGATACAAGGTGCAGATATAAAGTATTCACGTGAAGAGAAATAATAGGGGTTAATAACTGGTTATAATTAAATATCAAATAATATAAGAAATTTAGGATATTCTTCGCGGCGTCGAAAAGATTTGGATGAAACAAGTCCAGAAGGAATAAATATCTATAAGGAAACTAAATACAGATGCATCAAAAGTAATGCGTAGATAAACAATATGAAGAAATCTGGGCCGTCGAAAAGAAAGGTGCATTTTTCTCTGAAGTTGGACAGGGAATACTGTACTGCAGACAGCGACAGGGAATACAAGAGAAAGAAAGAAATGTGGTCAGGGAGCCGGAGATTGGTCTTTTATATACTAAGTGCACAGTACAATGCATTTATTTATTTATGTGTAGTGTGATTAACGACGTTTAAGGAAACTCCGAAAAGCGCCTTGGAAACGATATTAAAGGGAGCAGTAGTGGCCTAATTTAATGTAGTATTCTAGTGTTTGCTTGGTGAGACTGCGGAAAATCGCGACAATACTTAATCAAAGTAGTGTGTCGGCTAAGATGCGGACCGGGTACAACCGGCGGAATACAAATAAGAAACGTTACTTTCTGGGGGGCAACACAGCACTCTGACCTTTGCACATTCAGATTTATTCCATCCCACTACATGTTTCGATCAGTCACTATGACTATCATCAGGCAGGGACAAAATACAAGTACGAAAGAAAAAATTCTACAAAGGAGACCATACATAGATCGGTTACAAAGAGAAGGACTCCTTTATAGCATTGTGCAAATGTTAGAGTGTTGTGTTTGGCGCGGATTGGTATTGTTGACGAAAAGTTACTGCTTGAGATAACTTGCTTGGTAAAGTGCTAAATTTGACTTTGCATTTGAAGTGTAATGAAAAATGATTATATGTCCATTCTGTACTAAGAAAGCAATACTGACCTTGACTTAAGAACATAAATTGTGGATGTCTGAGAAGAAGGTAATGAGCAAGATAATTTTTAGACCTGATAGAGAGCAAATGTAGATGGAATGGATAAAATGAGAGAGGGGTTTCCCAGTGTTTTGCTTTATCTAACACTGTCTTAGAATTTCGTCTTCTAGGCAAATGCTGCGATCGGTTAGCCATCCGAGTAAAATAATTCTTCGAATTAACATAAAACTGTTCGAGGCACAACTCGTAGTCAGAAGTTCCCGTTTTTAAGTTTGTTGCCAGCTTCTGGAGTGACATTCTCCACAAATTATAGAGTTGAGATCGGCAAGCAGATGTGCACTTCATCACGAACCGAGACCAAAGTTCAGGACAGGTGGGAGCCTGCACTGGAATAGTTCGGGGCAACAACCTCAGGCACCACAAGTCCGTCTGCACTCAACCTGTGTTTCCGAAACCAAAGGAAAAACTGAATTTTATACAAAAGTCTCTTGACATGTTTTGTTTACACCTAGCAAGCTGGGCTGGTTCTGAGCGGGTTGTTTACTTGCCGATGCTTTAAAAACTGCAGATGGAGTAGTTTAATAACGTCAAATGGAAGGATAACTGCAAATAACAAAGTGAGATTTATGTGAAAGACAGAGTACTCTAGTCCCTCTGTCATCCGGTCTATATGGGGGAAGGTGTGGTCCATTTACCGGAGAATCCGAGCCGCCGAGGTAAACTCTGTGATATAGATAATATAAAACAAGACAGTCAATGTAATATAACGTAACAATGAGGGGCGTTCGTGCAACTATTGTTGCAGTCGAAAACCAGCATGTATTACAAACCCTGAGTGTACGTTTTTAGCCTTAGTTATCCAGCCTGCAACGCGCATGCGCCATATTGCCATCTGTGGTCTGTCCGACTCTACAAAATGTTTCCAATTTGTCACAAACTGCAAGATTTTAGAAAGAAAGTTTTGAAACGTAAAACTGTGTTTCGATTTTATCTAAAACCAGTTTAATGTAATTTGAATTTCCTCGACATATTTTTGAAAAACACCCTATCAAATTTCGTGAAAATCCGTCCATTAGGAGCCGATTTGTTCCATCCATGCGGACGGACAGAGGGGTAGACAGACATGACGAAGCTAACAGTCGTTTTTCGCAATTTTGGGAAGCCCCTAAAAATCATCATTCAGAACTACAGTGAAACTCGGTAAAACGGAAATAATCTGTTGAATCCTATTTAATAATAATAATAATAATAATAATAATAACATAATGATAGAATAATAATGCACTGCAATAATAATTTCAACGGAAAATATGGGGCTATGTTAGCCAAAATATTCCGGACCACCAGAGGATCTAGGTCGCCCGGATATGGATTAAGGATATAGTATTATACTGGTCGATTTTTAAGTATTATCCAGTATTCGCCTGGTGATGGGAGATGAAATTTTGAAAATTATCATGATAACTGACCATGGGTCTGATAATTGCACCCAGAACATTCCGAATGTGAAGTGGACCAAAAATTTCCGGTGACTGATCTACAAGCAAAGTTGTATTCCATATGTCTAACAAATTCTTCGCAAGGTGGTTTAGTAGATCCTACACTGGTATGCTTCTAAGTTATTTAACGAAACTGCAACAAAAGTAGAACTCATTTAGAACCAAGAATATGACAGTATTTACCCACTCGAATGAGAAATGTATTCGAATAAATGGATGTAGCTCATTACGCCATTTGCCAAAATGGTTAAGAAAATTTAAAGAAACAATAATCTGCATGTCTGGTGCCACAGAAGAGATTTAAACCGAATAACCCGAAATATCCGATCCCAGTGACTGCGCGGTCTAAGACATAGGTCTGCGGCCGCTCGCCTGTTGAGTATACGGGTTCGAATCCCGCCGGGGGCAAGTTTACACTTGTTAGTGTTGTATGTTGTCAGTGGTCTCTGCGACTATCTGATCACTCGTCCAGAAGAGGCCTACCGACTGTGGTTTGTCGTTGTGTGATCTAGAAAACCCAAGAATGAGAGGGCCATAGCCCGCGTTGGGCTGTAGCGCCACAAAAATAAACCAGACTATAAACTGCCAGACGAGCTAATATTTTCGGATGAATTATTATTATTATTATTATTATTATATCATCATTATCATCATCATCTTCTTTATGCAGGGTATTTATGCTTATATTCCTGAGACAAACTGTGTCCCTAAGGAATACAGAGTTGCAGCTATTCTGTTGTTACTATTCATGGTGCTTATATCGTTAGTTTCAGTGTTGAATCTATTGTACTTTTATATTAGTACTTTCCGAATTATGTGTGCAGTGCCAAATATGGCTGTTTTCT
>Ga0123353_10013360_pt1 | contig 11757 bp, 8 predicted proteins | sample TergutLab28metaG_3_FD_92763 | JGI IMG/M metagenome (GOLD analysis project Ga0123353, IMG submission 92763) | Labiotermes labralis P3 segment gut microbial communities from Petit-Saut dam, French Guiana - Lab288 P3 | ecosystem: Host-associated > Arthropoda: Insects > Digestive system > Gut ... | reverse complement strand
GCTTCGTTTTGACGCTTGATGTCGTATATGGTTATCTCCCTGTCTAGTGAATCAATAAACACCCTCTGGATGAAATTATCAAGCTCCCTGACATTACCGTACCAGGGGAACGACTCGAGCAGTTTCTTGACAAAACGATCCATCGTCTTGTTTATACCGTATTTATCGCAGTAGTTTTTCAGCATCATGTCTATCATGGGTATGATGTCCTCCTTACGCTCACGCAGCGGCGGCACATACAGATAAAAGACATTGATACGATAAAAAAGATCTTCGCGGAATTTTTTCTCGCTCACCATTTGATACAGGTTTTTGTTCGTGGCCGCAATCACCCTTACATCGACCTTGATAGGAGTCCTGCCTCCGACCCTGAAAACCTCCATCTCTTCCAGCGCGCGAAGAAGCTTTGACTGGAGACTCAGAGGCATCTCTCCGATTTCATCCAGAAAGATTATCCCTCCGTCGGCAGTTTCCCATAAGCCGGTCTTGCCTTTTGGATCGCCTCCTGTGAAAGTACCGGCCTCGTATCCGAACAGCTCGGTCTCAAGCAGATTTTCCGGGATCGATGCACAGTTGATCTTGACGAACTTCCCGTTGCGGCGTCTGCTTTTTTTGTGGATGATTTCAGCTGCTATGCCTTTGCCCGCTCCGGTTTCCCCATGAAGCAGTATGTTGCAGTCATAGCCGGCTACCCTGAGTATTGTATCTAATAGCTCGAGTGATTTCGGGCTTTCGAAAACGTAATTTTTTACCTCTTCCAAAACACCTTCCGACAGACGCTCCAAATGTTTGTTAGCGTCCAGAACCTGCAGCCAGGGATATCTGAAATCACTTTCGAGTGCGACTTTCAGCTTGCTTTCGATATCCGGGGTTTCTTTGATGATCTTGAGGAACAGATCCTCCTGTCCTTCTATATAGCCGTGATAAAAGCGCGTAAAAATATCCTTACCAATGATCTCGGCTGCAAGGCCCGCCGTTTTGCTGTTAGCCCCAAGGTTTGTGAAAAACACCTTTCCGTGTGATCTTGGCAGCACGACACATACAGGTTCTGTCAGCGGACGCTGGGAACAGTTGACCACTACGTCGTACTGGCCTACATGCTGGAGCGAGCTGTTCATTGCTTCGATATCGTCCGTGTCAAAAACAGCGATTTCATCATAAAGCGATGTGATCTCTTCCGGCATTCCCTGGGCCTGCTCGCTGTCTACGACACCTATCAGCCGGCCCGTTTCCGCAAGTTTTTTCCGTGCGGCAAGCCCGCAGAAAAGACCCAACTTTCCGGTCGCGCCGAGCACTACGACCCAGTCGCCCGGGCTGACCATCTGATAGGTTTCCGATGTCTCACCTGCCGCTTCAAATGCTGCCAGCTGCAGCGCGTCCGGAAGGATACCGGTTTTTTTGATGACCGGACTTTTTTCAAACAGGACCGCCTTGCCTTCGATGTGAATCTGCGCCATGTCGGTGTCGATGTTGATTATGCGCTCGATTACAAGAGGGGTGGCGGTAAGCGAGCTTAAGGAAATAATGTCGTCGCCCTCGGAAATGTTATTACGGTTTTTATAGCTGCTGCCTATCTTCTTCACCGTACCGAGAAGCGTGCCACCTGTTCCGGTGACTGAGTTATGGAATTTACCGCGCTCGGCAACTATGTCAGTCACCATTCTTTCTATCTCGGCTTTTTCGCCGTAGCTGCTTTCCATAAGCTGAAGAAAGCATGTCATATCGATGTCGAGGATCTTAGCGTCTATCAGGACCTCATGCTCGGTTATCTCCATGTTGTTATCTATTTCCCAGGCTGAATACGGGAAAAAACCCGAAGGTCTTATAGAACGATATACGCCAAAATCGTCATGTGCAGGCATTACTTTCTCCCCTTTACGGTGAGCTATATCAGACTACGATTTTACCACAAAGCGAACCACCGGTTCAATGGCGAGTCATAATTTGAGTCATGCGGTTCACTATATGACTCAGCGGTTCATTTTTCGCATGAGTTCGCATGAGTATGTCATAAACATCTTCCGATTCTTACATTATCTATCCTCTGCAATAAACTTCGAGTTCGTTGGTTTTATACAGCTTTTTGCCTCTGCAAATATGGATGTGATCGCCCTCATTATCGCGCTCATTGATCGCGCTCATTGTTATGTACATTTTTGGCACATTTATTGCTATAATTATATGTAACAATTATCGCATTCCGTAGACAGGCAAGGAGGTTATTATGTCTGAACCGGGTAACAGGTTTGGAAAGATCCAAACAGTGGAAAAAGCGATGACCTATATCAACGATGGAGCCACGATCATGATCGCCGGATTCGGTGGAATCGGATCGTCTTATCGTTTGGTTCAGGAAATCATCAAGAAAGGCGTCAAAGATCTGACACTCATTTCAATTGACGCAGGTGATCCGGACGTAGGTCCCGATCACATCGTAAGCGGCGGACAAGTCAAGAAGTTGATCACAAGCCATATCGGCGCTACAAAAGCCGCAGGTGAAATGCTCAACGCAGGAACCCTGGATGTGGAGTTTTGTCCACAGGGTACGCTTGCCGAACGCGTAAGAGCGGGGGGAGTAGGATTAGCCGGAATTCTCACAGATGTGGGAATGGGCACAGTTATTGAAGAAGGCAAACAAAGGGTCACGGTAGACGGCAAGGAATATCTGCTTGAAACAGCCCTGCATGCAGACATAGCGATCGTTTTGGCGCAGAAAGCCGACGAGTTTGGAAATCTCACTTACAGCAAGACCGCAAGAGGGATGAACCCGCACATGGCTCGTGCCGCTGACATCACGATCGTAGACGCAAAGGAAGTCGTACCTATGGGTTCGATCGACCCCGAGCTTGTAATCACGCCCGGCGCTTTCGTCGATATTATCGTTCAAGGAGGAGGTGACTGGACATGGGGATGGCAGTAAAAGAGATGATGGCAAAAAGAGCCGCAGAAGAGGTCAACAACGGTGACGTAGTCAATCTCGGATTCGGGATCCCTCAAAAAGTAGTAAATTACATCCCGGAAGATAAGACCATATTTATTCATGCCGAAAACGGCGTACTCGGAGCAGGCCCTGCAGCTGAAGAAGGTAAAGAAGATCCGGATCTAATCGACTCGGGCTGTGTGCCGATCAGCATAGTTGACGGAGCTTCATACTTCGACAGCGCGGATTCGTTCGCTCTGGTTCGCTCCGGTAAACTCGACATAACTATTCTCGGCGCTCTTGAAGTTGCGGAGAACGGTGATCTTGCGAACTGGATGGTCCCGGGTGGTCTCGTACCGGGCATGGGCGGAGCAATGGATCTGGCAAGACACGCAGAAGAAGTGATCGCTGTCACGATGCACACGGATAAGAAAGGCAATCCCAAGCTGAAAAAGTCATGCGAGCTGCCTCTTACCGCAACAGAATGTGTATCTCTCATCATCACGGATATTGGTGTGCTGAAAATCGAAGACGGCGGCTATGTGCTGACAGAACTGTTTGAAGGACATACCGTAGAAGAGGTGATCGAAAAGACAGGTGCCGATGTTAAAGTTGTGGATGATGTTCGTATCATCAGCTACGACGAATGATCCATCGATCAACAATTGTATAGGGAAGGATCCAATGGCCGGTAACAGTCGGTAACAGCCGGTCACAATGGTCAGTAATACAATGATCGATACGTATGAACCAATAATCAACAATGGAGGAAAACTTATGAAAGAAGCTGTAATAGTATCCGCCGTTCGTACAGCGATCGGCAAATATGCAGGTGCCTTATCGGATTATGAGGGTTATGAGCTTGGCGGCATTGTCGTAAAAGAAGCGGTCAAGAGAGCCGGAATCAATCCTGAGGACATCACGGAAGTTTATATAGCAAACGCGGAAGGCGCACCGGGAAATCTCGGACGTGTTGTCGCTTTGGAAGCCGATCTTCCGGTCAGTGTTCCGGGGCTCCAGCTTGACAGGCAATGCGCCGGCGGGCTTGAAACGATTTGCATGGCGGCGGCAATGATAGAAAGCGGCCATGGCGAGATCTATGTGGCAGGCGGCGCGGAAAGTATGACTAACAATCCATATTTTATGTCAAAATCCAAGCGTCCGTATAGCTATCAATATCCGTCCTTCAGTTACGTCATGATGTCACCGCCCAAGATCGGGAACCCGGACATGGGCGTCACCGCGGAAAACGTACTCAAGGATCATCCGCTTACACGCGAAGCAATGGACGAGTTTGCGGCAAAAAGCCATGAAAAGGCACTCTGCGCTATCGAGGCCGGGGCATTCAAAGAGCAGATCATCCCCGTCGATATCAGAGTAAAAAAAGAGACTGTAAGCTTTGACACGGATGAATCCCCCCGCGAAGGGACCACCGCTGAGAAGCTTGCCAAACTCAGACCTGTCTTTGTCAAGGACGGCATGGTGACAGCCGGTAACAGCTGCCCGATGAATGACGGTGCTGCTGCTGTTGTAATGATGAGCAGCGACAAGGCTGCAGAACTCGGACTCAAACCCCTGCTGAAAGTCAAAGGATTCGCCTCTGTGGGACTCGACCCACATGTGATGGGACTCGGGCCTATAGGAGCTGTTCGCAAGGTCTTGGAGAAGACCGGTGTCAGTCTTGATGAGGTAGAAGTCATCGAGATAAACGAGGCTTTTGCATCACAGGCGCTAGCGTGTATTGAAGAACTCGGACTGGACACGGACAGGGTCAATCCAAACGGAGGGGCTATAGCCCTCGGACATGCCCTTGGAGCAACCGGTGCGGTTCTCACTACAAAAGCGGCTTACGAGATGCAAAACGCAGAGCGTAAATATGCGATAGTAACAATGTGCGTAGGCGGCGGCGAAGGTTCCGCGGCTATCTTTGAACGCGTATAGAACCTGTTGCTTTAATAATTATTATTAAGGAGGGAACAATGAACAACATAACAGGAAAAGCGCGAGACCGAAAATCCATTCCGCTTTGGAAGGATGTAACGGACGAGCAATGGAATGACTGGACCTGGCAGATATCTCACAGGTTGTCATCCGTCGATGATATAGCTCAGGTGATAAATCTCACCGACAGCGAGAAGGAAGATATCCGAAAGGTAATGGATGGATTCCGCGTCGGTATTACGCCTTATTACGCGAGCCTAATGGATCCGGATGATCCGTGCGACCCCGTTCGCATGCAGTCTGTTCCGACATTTGCAGAAATGCATCGCAGCGGAGCGGATATGCTTGACCCGCTTCACGAAGATGAGGACTCACCGGCACCGGGACTGACCCACCGTTATCCCGATCGCGTTCTTCTTCTAATTACCGATCAGTGTTCCATGTACTGCCGGCACTGCACACGCAGAAGGCTTGCAGGTGAAAATGACCAGGCACGCAGCACAAAAGACATCGACATGGCAATCGATTACATCCGAAGGACTCCGCAGGTTCGCGACGTCCTGCTATCGGGTGGTGACTGTCTCTGTGTTTCGGATGATAAGCTCGAATATATCATCTCCGAGCTCCGCAAGATCGATCATGTGCAGATGGTGCGTCTGGGTTCACGTACACCGGTTGTAATGCCTCAGCGTATTACCGACAATCTTGTGAACATACTGAAGAAATATCATCCGATATGGTTAAATACACATTTCAACCATCCAAAGGAGATGACAGTCGAAGCGGCCGAAGCTCTCGCAAAACTCGCGGATGCCGGGATCCCTCTGGGTAACCAGTCGGTCCTGCTGCGCGGAATAAATGACGACTCGGAAGTGATGCGGGATCTCGTTCATATTCTGGTGATGAATCGTGTGCGCCCGTACTACATCTATCAGTGCGACCTGAGCCTCGGTATAGAACATTTCAGGACCAAGGTCTCAAAAGGGATCGAATTGATAGAAAGCCTGCGCGGACATACCACCGGACTCTGTGTCCCGACATTTGTGGTGGATGCGCCCGGTGGCGGAGGAAAAATCCCTGTCATGCCACAGTATATGATTTCTCAGTCGCCTGAACGTGTTGTGCTCAGGAACTACGAAGGTGTTATCACTACCTACACCGAGCCGTATATAGCCGATGCTCCCGATACGGAAGCAAAGGTCATCAGCCCTGATTATGAGTGTGAAGGGGTGGACGGTCTGCTGAAAGGCGCGACCCTCTCTCTTGAACCTCAGGATCTCGCCCGGCATAAACGCGTAAAGTAGAATGAGGAAAGGGAAAGGGATAGTGTATTAAAATGGCAAAAAACAACGTATTAAACGCGGATTTTTACCGCGAATACCCGCGGATCGACAGCGGAAAAGGTATCTACATGTATACCGACGACGGTACGGAGATAATCGACGGTGCCTCCGGACCTGTTCTTGTAAGTCTCGGTCATGGTATCGAAGAAATCGCCGATGCCATGCGCGATCAGGCCGTGAAACTGGCTTTTGCCCACCGCGATGACTGCATCACACCTGTTTTGGAGGAATCCTGCGAAACATTCACAGAGGCCTCAGACGGCGATCTTTATAAGACGTTCCAGGTCGCCGGAGGTTCGGAAGCGAACGAAATAGCGATCAAGCTCGTTCGTAATTACCAACTCGTGCGCGGTACTCCCGGCAAGTATAAGATCATCGCCCGCTGGCAGAGTTATCACGGAAGCAGCATGGGCGTTCTTTCGCTCAGCGGCTTCACAAAACGCCGTTCAGGTTATGAGCCCTATCTTTTTGAGCACGGTCATATAGCGCCTTGCTATTGTTATCGCTGCTGGTTTGGCGAAAAGCCCGAATCATGCTCGCTTAACTGCGCAAAGGCTCTGGAAAACGAGATACTGGCTCAGGGACCCGAGACCGTTGCGGCATTTATAGCCGAACCGATCTCAGGCATGTCGCTTTGTGCCGCAGAGCCGCATCCCGAATATTTCAAGAAGATCCGGGAGATATGTGACAAGTATGACATTGCTCTAATTTTTGACGAGGTCATGACAGGCTTCGGACGAACAGGCAAGATGTTTGCTTATCAGCATTACGGGATAGTTCCTGACATGGTGGTCACGGGTAAGGCATTAAGCGGAGGATATTTCCCGCTTGCGGCTGTTTCCGTAACAAAGAAGTTCTATGATCAGCTCTATGATAACAAAGGGGATTTCACCCCCGGTTATTCCTGGTCGGGCAACCCACTGGGCGCAGCTGTCCAGCTCGCCTGCTACAAGTATCTTACCCGCAACAATCTCGTGGAACAATGTAACGAGATGGGTAAATACATGAAGCAATGCATTATTGATATTGCGGATAAGCATCCGTGCATCGGTGATGTTCGCGGACTTGGACTGATGGTAGGGATCGAACTTGTTAAGGACAAAGCATCAAAAGAGCCCTTTGATCCGTCTGTGAAGTTTGCATATCAGTGTAACCGTGAGGCTCTTGCAAGGAACATGATCATTGAATCAAGTTCCGGCTGTAATCGCGGCCAGTCAGGCGACGCCCTAGTGATATCACCGGCCTTTGTGATCACAAAGGAAGAGGTCGAGAAAATCGTAGGACGTCTTGATGAAGTATTGACCACGGTGGAAGCGGCAAACGGTATGTAGTTATCGAAAAAAGAGGCTTCCTCATATTGATGAAGTAGCCCTCAAAAGTTAGACAGATTTCAAGTAAGTAAGTGTGAATGGGTTCGGTGTTCAACCGGACTCATTCCTTTATTAATTATATGATGGATGTCACTCTACACGATACATAACCGATTCGTGATAGTCGGTGATCACCTTTACGTAACCTCTTAATAGTTTGTCCGCCTGCTCATCACCTGTGTCGACAAGCAATGCCTGGCCTCCCAGTCCGGCGAGTTTAGTTGTTGTTGCGACAACGATTATATTTTTTTTACCTATCTGTTTTATGACCTGCGGACTTATTTGCTGGTTGCCCCGCCCGAGCAGGTAGCCCTGCCCGCCTGTCGGAGTAATAATCAGCTTAGCAGGTTTTTCTGATGTGAGTTTTTCTGTTGTCCGGTTATCCGTTATGATTTTTTCTGATGTGAGTTTTTCTGTTGTCCGGTTATCCGTTATGATTTTTTCTGATGTGAGCTTTTCTGCTGTCCGGTTATCCGTGATGATTTTTTCTGATGTGAGCTTTTCTGCTGCCCGGTTATCCGTGATGATTTTTTCTGATGTGAGCTTTTCTGCTGCCGGTTTTTCCGTGATGAATTTTTCTGATGTCTGTTCTTCCGTTGTTGGCTCTTTTGTTGTTGGCTCTTTTGATATGAGATTCAGGATCTCCCGTTCTGATACATCCTTTGCCACAAGCTGTTTGTCCATAATAACATCAACACCGAGCAGGGTATTTTCCAGATGCAGATACTCCATCAAAGTTCTGGTCGTAGAACCGGGGCCGACAATATAATAGAAACCTTCTTCCATTTCCTCCGCGATGGATGCGGCTATAGAAATCTGTTGGGTTTTTTCGCTCGCAGGAGAAGGAGCTTTTCCGCCCTGCATGAAGCGCCTTTCAAACGGTGTCTGCAGATAACCGTAGAGTTTTGTACTTATCACATCCCTGCGGTAGTCTTCTTCGTTTATGTCGATAACCTCGGACTCCTGCGTGGAGCCGCACTGCCCGCGCAGGAAAAGGCTCAGGAGCTCGCCGGATTTTTCCGGGGTCATTGCGTACACGGGAGAATGGATCTTTACACCTGCGGGAATCCCGAGGACAGGCAAAGTCTCGCCGACCGCGTCATAAATATTACGCGCAGTGCCGTCGCCGCCTGCAAAAGCTATGATATCCGCGCCGCTGTCTGCCATTTGCTGTGCTGCTTTTATTGTGTCATTGGAACACGTATTCGGAATATAGACAGAGCTGGTGCTGATTGTAGCTGTTGTGTCTTTTGAACTGGTGCTGATTGTAGCTGTTGTGTCTTTTGAACTGGTGCTGATTGTACCTGATGTGTCTCTTGAGCTGGTGCTGATCGTGCCTGATGTCTCTTTACCGGCATCATCTTTGGCATCGGTACCGCATACGTCAGGAGCAACAGGTTGATACACCACACTGTATTCAAAGCCGGATTCCGCCAGGACATCTTCTCCCATGACTCCAGCGCAGCAAAGCACTTTGAATTCTTCTTTTATAGGCAATAGCTGCTCAAAAGCCCTTGCTACCTTGGCCGAAGCCTGAGGTTTGGCTCCCCTGCTAATGGCTTCTTCAAGAACATTGTCAGTGCCTTTTAAGCCGACGCTGCCGCCCATTCCGGCAATCGGATTGATTATCAGAGCTAATTTTTTCATACACACTTCTTAACTTGCTGGCTGCTTTTTCCGGCTGTTCCATCAGGTTTGATTTCATCCCGGCCGATTCATTTCGGTCAGTTTTGTTCCGGATGCTTCAGTCTATCTGCTTTATTCCATCGGTATATATTTCCCGGCCGGTTTATTCCACCCAGTTATACTCGTCCGATTTATTTCGGTCAGTTTTGTTCCGGATGCTTCATATCGCTTACTTCAGCCTATCTGCTTTATTCCATCGGTATATATTTCCCGGCTGATTTATTCCACCCAGTTATACTCCGGCCGATTCATTTCGGTCGGTTTTGTTCCGGATGCTTCATATCGCTTGCCTCAGCCTATCAGCTTTATTCCATCGGTATATACTTCCCGGCTGATTTATTCCGTTCAGTTATACTCCATCCGATTTATTTCGGTCAGTTTTGTTCCGACTGCTTCATTCCTCTTACTTCAGCCTATCTGCTTTATTCAATCGGTATATATTTCCCGGCTGATTTATTCCGTTCAGTTATACTCCGACCGATTTATTACGGTCAGTTTGATTCCGGATGCTTCAGCCTATCTGCTTTATTCCATCGGTATATATTTCCCGGCTGTTTCCCCACCGCAAATCGGGATGAACTGTCCGGTAATATACTTGGCTTCATCGGATGCAAGGAATGCATAAAGAGCGGCAACCTCGGATGGCTCAGCATGGCGTTTCATTGGAATACCTTCATTGACCTCTGCAAGAGCTTCTTCGGTGTACTCGGCCTTTTGCATTGGCGTGAGAACATATCCGGGGGCAACACCGTTACACCTGAGCCAGGGTGCGCACTCGAGCGCTATGGTCTTCCCCAGCAGGATCACGCCGGCTTTGGATGCATTGTAGTCCGTATAGAAGGGATGTCCTTCCATGCCGTTGTCCGACGCAGTCATCAGTACCACTCCGGATCTCTGCTTCTCCATGCGGATGACAGCTTCTTTTGCGCACAGGAACATACCGTCCAGGTTTATGCTCATCGTCTTGCGCCATTGTTCATAAGGTGTGTCGACGAATTTATTTCTGTAACTTACTCCCGCATTCGAGATAAGCACATCTACACCGCCAAAATCCGCATCGACAGCATTAAAACCGTCCTTGACGCTTTTCTCGTCGCTTACGTCCACCACATATGTCCCGGCCACGCCCGGAATCAGTTTTTTTGTTTCTTCCATTGCGGCTTCGTTGATATCAAAGATACATACTTTTGAACCTTCATCAACAAAACGTTTGACCGTTGCTTGCCCGATGCCGCTTCCGCCGCCCGTCACGATCACTCTCTTATCTTTTAAGTCCGGATATTTTCCCATTTTTGCTCCTCTCTAAATATAATGAAACTATTGATATTTTTTCAAATAGCTGCGCCATGTTATTGCCCATGTATCCGGATCATCCATTCCGCTTTCATCAAGCCTGTGGCATACGCTGCTGTGCGGAGCGCTTTTTACATTCTCCGGATCGGTCTCGGCCTCTTCAAAAATGAACTTAAGTGTTGCTACATACTCATCGATATCTTCTTTGGAAGGGGTCTCAGTCGGTTCCAGAGTGATCGGTTCCGGAATATAGAACGGGTGGTGGCTTTGCCAGATATGCATACCGAAATCCATCATACGACGCTGCACATCAGCTGACGATATCCCGGTTTTATCGAGCAGTTTTTGCGTAGTATAACGAACCTGTTCGATCAGCTGGTCCGAAGGCATAAATGAAGGCTCTATAACTCCGAGTTCGCACAGCTTTTTCAGCATATAGTTGTTGTTGAGCACGGCAGTTTTTGCCACCTGATAAAGGCCGTCCGGTCCCATGCTCCTGATAAACGCATAAGCCCTAAGCACCACCGGCGACACACCGTAAAAAGAGCGCATCTTCCCGATCCCGTATTCCTCATCAGCCAGAGAGTAATTGAAGTAATACTTCTCTCCGTCAAAATCGACAAGCGGCGCAGGCATGAATTTTTCCAGATGCTTGGCTACGCCCAAAGCGCCGGTCGCAGGCCCGCTGCATCCGTGCGGTGTCGAAAAGCTTTTATGCAGGTTAAAGAAGCACATGTCAAAACCCGCTTCCTTTGCTCTGGTAACGCCAAAAAGTCCGTTAGCATTTGCCTGATCGTAGCCCGCAAGCGCTCCGTTTTCATGAGCCAGCCTTGTGAATTCCAAAACCCTTTTGTTATATACGCCCGTATCTTCGGGATTGGCCACAAAGAACGCCGCCGTACGCTCACTTAGTGCTTCCTTAAAAGCATCCAGATCCGGATATCCGTCCTTGTCGGGATGCAGATAGATTATCTTGTAACCTTTTGTATGAGGCGCGGCTGCGTCCGACGGATGCGAATAGATAGTTGTGATGATTTCATCGCGTTTCTTTTCTTCACCCTTGGATTTGAAATACGCATAAGCCATATACGACATCGCCAGTATTGCCTGACTTCCGCCGCTCGGCTGGAAATTAAAGCGATCCATTCCGGAAATTTCCCGCATGTAGATGTCCGCTTTATAGAGTATTTCAAGCATGCCCTGC
>Ga0123353_10013359_pt1 | contig 11757 bp, 13 predicted proteins | sample TergutLab28metaG_3_FD_92763 | JGI IMG/M metagenome (GOLD analysis project Ga0123353, IMG submission 92763) | Labiotermes labralis P3 segment gut microbial communities from Petit-Saut dam, French Guiana - Lab288 P3 | ecosystem: Host-associated > Arthropoda: Insects > Digestive system > Gut ... | reverse complement strand
ATCATGACACAGCTTTTGCTGTTTTACAAGCGTAAAAGGGTTGATACTGTCCCAGTTTTAGCAATGCCGATAGTGACTCAGTTTGCCGTCAGACGAGGAAGGCGTAGCTTTGGGCGATGGGGCTGACAATTCCGCAGGATAGCGGAATTGGACGTTGCCGCAGGCAACGCCCGAAGGACGAGCCACAGGATGTGGCGAGTCAGCTCTTCGGTCCTGCCCGGTCGCACAAAGCAAGCCTGACGAAGTATCACGGCAAACTGAGGCGCTATCGGGCATTTGACAGGTCCGCCGGTATGTGCCAGAACCCAAATAATTTATCTGCCGCATGAGGGAACAGCATATCCCACCAGTACACCAACGCCTTGATCGTATCGGTGTACACAGGAAAAAGCATGGACACCTTTCAAATCAGCCGGGACCGCATGGTCCGCGAACAGCTTGTCAGCAGGAAGATTACGGATACCCGTGTTCTTGCCGCCATGCGTAAGACGCCGCGCCATCTTTTTGTGGAAGAAGCATTGTATGGCAAGGCCTATGAGGATTATCCCCTGCCCATAGGCTTTGGACAGACCATTTCACAGCCCTATGTCGTAGCCCTGATGTCCCAGCTTCTTGAGGCTGCGCCGGGCATGCGGGTACTGGAAATCGGCGCCGGCTCCGGCTACCAGGCGGCAGTGCTTGCCGAGATGGGGATGGAGGTTTATTCGGTTGAACGTCTGCGCGAACTGTATTCCCGTACCAGCGACCTGCTTATGCGTCTGCGTTACAGAAAAATTCGTTTAAAGCTCTCGGACGGCACGGAAGGCTGGCCCGAGGCGGCTCCCTTTGACAGAATCATGGTCACTGCGGGAGGCCCTAAAGTGCCGCAGCCCTTGCTTGATCAACTGGCGGATCCGGGCCTTATGGTGATTCCTGTCGGAAGAGAGCGCCGGGAGCAGCGTCTTGTGGTTGTGCGTAAGGAAAACGACGTCATATCTCAAAAAGACCACGAACGGGTGGCTTTTGTCGATTTGGTCGGCAACCACGGCTGGTAACTACTTTTAATCAATGTCTATAGTTGAAGTGTGTCGTACTATAAATTTCAAGTAATACTTTAAGGGGTAGAGCGTATAATGGCCCACAACCCTTTTGAACAAGCGCCCCAAGGCACGGATTGCAGTTCCGCCTCATCCTGCAAGAGTGCCGGACCTGACGGCTCGGGTTGCGCTTCCTGCACCTCACATTCCGGGGGAAGGGCTCCCTTTGCGGAGCAGGACGCGCAGATTATCCAAACCCTCGGACATATCAAGCACACGCTTTTTGTCATGAGCGGCAAAGGCGGAGTAGGCAAAAGCTCGGTTACGGTCAATGTGGCCGTAGGACTTGCCCTGAAAGGATTTAAAGTGGGCATTCTTGATGTGGATATTCATGGTCCGAGCATACCGAATCTGCTTGGCCTCGGTTACGGCCTGGACATGGATGAAGTGGGGGAAAAGCTTATCCCTGCGGAATACCTGCCGAACCTGCATGTGATTTCCATGGACTCGTTGCTGCAAGACAAAGACACGGCCATTTTGTGGCGGGGCCCCAAAAAGACAGCGGCCATCCGGCAGTTTTTGTCTGACGTCCAGTGGGGAGAGCTTGATTTTCTGGTTATTGATTCGCCTCCAGGTACCGGAGACGAGCACCTGACCATCCTCAGAACTATCCCTGAAGCGCTGAGCATCATGGTTACAACGCCACAGGAGATTTCCCTTGCCGACGTGCGCAAGGCCATCAACTTTTTACAGCATGCCCACGGTAAAATTCTTGGACTGGTGGAGAATATGAGCGGTCTTTCCTGCCCCAGTTGCGGGCATGACATTCCGTTGTTCAAAAAGGGAGGCGGCAAAGTCCTGGCCGAGCAATACGGCATCCCCTTCCTTGGCGCGGTTGCCCTTGATCCGATCAACGTGGTTGCTGCTGACGCCGGTAAACCCGTGGTGTTGCTGGCGGAAAATTCGGTTGCCAAACAGAATTTCCTTGCCTTGGCCGACGCGGTTGCCGCGGCTGCGGAAAAAGGCTCCGGCGTTGTTTTGCCGTTGCCGGAAGAGTGAACCGGTAGCGCCTGAGTTTGGGGGGGGGGCGTCAGGCTTGCTTTGTGCGACCGGGCAGGACCGAAGAGCTGACTCGCCACATCCTGTGGCTCGCCACAGGGCCTGTGTCCGCGACCTGCGGAATTGTCAGCCCCATCGGCCAAAGCTGCGCCTTCCTCGTCTGACCCCAAACTCAGGCGCTACCGGTGGTTTTTCGCCATTGCGCAAGCAGCGCGAGTATCGTATTATAGGAAAGAATACTGTGATAGTTGAACCCCGATGTACGGTTTTTCCAGGAATGGACGTTCATGAAAGTATTAAATTTGCCTAATCAGATTACGATCAGCCGCATCGTACTCGTACCCGTTATGGTGGTACTGCTGATGTTCCCGGGCAAGTGGACCTGCTTTTTCGCAGGACTGTTTTTCATTATAGCCGCCTGCACGGACCTGATTGACGGCTACCTGGCTCGTAAAGAAAATCAGATTACCAGTTTGGGCAAGTTTCTCGACCCGCTGGCGGATAAAATTCTGGTCAGTTCCATGCTGGTGATGCTGGTCCAGAACAGTTGGGTGCCGGGATGGATAGCCATTACCATCATTTGCCGGGATATTATGGTCACGGGCCTGCGCGTGATTGCGGCGGATGAAGGGGTTGTGATCGCGGCAGACAAGTATGGCCAACTGAAAACGGTTCTGCAGTTTGTGGCCATTGCGCCGCTGATTCTGCACTATCCTTTGTTTGGCATTCCGGTGCATGACATCGGAATGTTTCTTCTTTACATTGCTCTCGCTCTCACGGTATTTTCAGGCGGTAATTACTTTTTCAATTTCTACCGCGATTGGAAAAGCAAGACTCCGGAACAAGGGCAACAATGAGGGTAGCGGAATATGAACCTTGACGCGCTTAATTGCCGTTTGCGCAACTGCCTGGCGACCATTCTTGAACTGGAAGGGTCACTGGGGCAAACGCAGCTTGCCGCTGTGCTGCAGAAAGAATTTACTGTTCTCAAAGATGTGATGCAGCGCCTCGAAAATGTTGTTGTTGATGAGCATGACGTATACCGCATAGAAGTCGCCACCAGCCGCTTTCTTGCGGAACTTAAAGAAACCCTTGGAGAACAATCCTCTTCAGGAGTGGATTCAAGGATACTGCAATAACTCATGTTTGCGCGCCGCCTTGTGCTTGCTGTATCCCTGCTTCTCAACATGGTATTGACATACAACATGATCTGGGGTGACCACGGTATCATTGCATACAAAGAGCTGCGCCGGCGTTGTGACTCTCTGGAAGAACGCATCCGTCAGGCCGGGGAGAGCAATCTGGAGTTAAGCAAAGAAATACGATTGTTACAGTCTGACGAGAAGTATATTGAAAAGATCATCCGTAACCGCCTGAACTTTGTCCGGGACAACGAGATTCTCTACATTTTTCCCGGAGAAACTCATGGCGACTCAGCAGGAGTCTTACCAAATGAAACAAAAAATTGAGTGGTACAGAGAGGTTCTGGATCTGGAACCAGGCTCCAGGGTCTTTTTCCCGCTGGCAAAACTTTTGGCGGCGGACGGTCAGACGACCGAGGCTGTGAACGCCCTGAGTCAAGGTTTGCTCAGACACCCTGATCATGTTGAAGCCCGACTTTTGTTGGCAGAGCTTCTGCATCTGCAAAACGATGAAGCGAGGCTGCACCAGGAAATAGAAAGCCTCGGGAGCATCTTTGCTCTTTATCCCGGTTTCTGGGAGGCCTGGAGTGAAGTGCTCGCCGATACTCCCGCATTTCATGACGCAGCCCTGGCCATGCGTTTTTTTTCGGCTGCCCTGCAGGGCAAAAGCGTCAGTTGGTCCGGGGTCATTGAGCATGGACTTCATTCGGTACTCGGTGAGGCAATGCCCGTGATGTCTTCAACCGGCATTGCCCCGCACATTCAGGCCCCTCAGGAGCCTGTTGTTGCCCCTTCCGCGGGCAAGGGTCCTTCCGGCCGGCGCTCCACCGCCACGACCTCGGAGGAACTCGGCGTTTATACGGATGAAGACGCGGCTATCTATCAAGACGCCGTGGACGATGAAGACTCGGAAGAAGCTTTTTCCATACGTACCCGTTCCATGGCGGAAGTACTGGCGGAACAGGGTGATATAGCCGGAGCGCTCGATATTTTTCATGAGCTGGTGAAGCACAGTTCCGATGAGGAAAAGAATTCTCTTGAAGCCAGGATTGAGGAACTTTCAACCCGCATGCATGCCCAGGCGCCGGCTGAAAACAAAACAGAAGAAAAGGCGGTCGGTCCGGCCAGTCCGGGACCGGGTGAAGAAAGCGGTCGCCTCGTGAATCTGCTTGAATCGTTGGCTCAACGCCTGGAAGACAGAGCTCGCTGAGACCATATCAAATCCGGTAGCGCCTCGTTTGGGGTCAGACAAGGATCACCCCAAAAATGAGGCACTGCCTCAAGCTTACTTGTGTTTCCCTAGGAGCAGTCCGTGCATCGTTTTTTTGTGATAGTACTTGCTTTTGTCGCTCTATCCGTCACGGCCTGCGGCCAGCAGCAGGTAGTCAAGGATTCCTGGAAGTTTACCAAGCGCCAGTATACAAGTTATCTGAATACACCCGCGACCCTTAATATGGGCGACAAGGGACGCAGTGAGGCCTATGAGCTCGCTCTTGGCGAAGCCGTGGTCAATATAGATGGCGAATTGCAGCGCCTGATCAGGGCCATGGAAAACAGCGATCACAGCCCTGACGAGAGTTGGGTGTTGGGCATGATGGGGCGCTTCCCCTGGCTTTCCGGAGTGGCTCTCGTGGATAGTAGCGGAGCCCTGATAGCCCAGTACCCCGAATATTTTCCCAAGCCCTTTGACGTAACTCCGCTCCTTGAGCACGATCCCAAACAGCGCCCTGGTGATTTGCGCGCGTATGTCCAGATGTCCGAGGCTGGTCCCGAGATCTATATTGCCAACCCTGTCTATGGGTCCGGAACGGAATCTTTGCGCGGGCTTATTGTAAGTTATTTCGATCCCCGGATTCTGGCCACCATGACCCCTGATCCGGGCAATTTTATTCTGGCGTCTCCGGCTGGTGTGCTGTGGCCGGGAAACTTTGGTTCGGGGGGCATTGTCGCGACGCAGGATTGGACGGATATTCTGCGTAGAAGGTCCAGTGGCATTATCGGCGGAAATCAAGACGGATTTTTCTGGACAACGCGCTATGTGGGCAATCTTCCCATCGTTTATGCCATTCCCGTGAGCGCCACCCCCACCTTTGATGTTGAGAGGCCGTCGTCTTTCTTCGGCAACTGGAGGAGGAGCGCGCCTGCGGGGCAGCCGGAACCGGCACCTGTTGGCCCGGCGGCAGCATCCCACGCGATACCGGAAGCGTTTGCACCCGTACCTGAAGCTCCCGTCCTGGACGCGCCGCCTCAGACGCAACCCTAGCAATCAGTACCTCAGTTTGAACAATGCCGGTATAATTTCCGGCGAAAGGAGGTCGTCATGTCGTCAGCATCCGCATCACCGGCTTATCAAGGGCGGCAAATCACGGTTACAGAGCATCTGCTTCTGCACCAAAAGCAATCTCCGGCGGCCACGGGCATATTCACCCGCCTTTTATACGACCTTATCCTGGCGGCCAAGCTTATTTCCAGGAGCGTGAATAAAGCCGGGTTGTTGGATGTGCTCGGCGGTACCGGCGAAATAAATGTGCAGGGCGAAAATGTGCAGAAGCTTGATGAATACGCCAACCGTATTCTCATTCATCGCATGCAACGTAGCGGAGCTCTGTGCTGCATGGCCTCGGAGGAAATTGCCGATATTATTCCCATTCCGGACCGCTTCGCGAAAGGCGACTATATTTTGATTTTCGATCCGCTGGACGGATCGTCCAATATTGACGTTAATATTAATGTCGGCACCATTTTTTCCATCATCCGCCGTATTTCACCTTCGGAACAGGATGTCACGCCGGCCGATGTGCTCCAACCCGGCTACAAACAGATCGCCGCGGGTTATGTGCTGTACGGCCCGTCAACCATGCTTGTATATACGACAGGGCAGGGGGTGCATGCCTTTACGCTTGATCCCAGTGTCGGTGAATTTCTTTTGTCTCACGCAGACCTGCGTATTCCCGAGCAAGGAAAAATATATTCCGTGAACGAGGGCAATACGAGCTTTTGGGATGTGGGCACGGTCAAAGCTGTGGCCGGGTTCAAAACCAAAGACAACCCCAGGGGCAAGCCATACACGCACCGCTATGTGGGTTCACTGGTAGCGGACTTCCACCGCACGCTTTTCTATGGCGGCATCTTCATGTATCCCCTTGACTATAAAGACCCGGAACACCCCAAGGGCAAGCTGCGCCTGATGTGTGAGGCCGCGCCGATGGCTTTTCTGGTGGAACAGTCCGGAGGCCTGGCCACGGACGGCAGGCGGCGCATCATGGAAATTGTGCCGGAAAGCCTTCACGAGCGTGTTCCCTTATTTATCGGTTCGCCCAAAGAGGTCGAACATGTCATGCAGTGTCTGAAGCAGCAATAGCTTCAGACATTGCCTTCTTCCTGTTCCATGCTCTGCCTCGGTATTGAAACGTCATGCGACGATACGTCCCTCGCACTGGTTCAGGACGGAAAGCTTCTTGAGCAAACTGCCTCGAGCCAGGCCGACCTGCATGCGCTTTTCGGCGGGGTAGTGCCTGAAATGGCATCCCGTGAGCACGGCCGTTTTATCGGCCCCTTGTGTGATGCCTTGCTCAAACGAACAGGGGTTGTGCCTGCGGATATTGATGTTGTGGCTGTGGCCCGGGGACCGGGGCTGCTGGGAAGTCTCCTGGTAGGCGTGGCCTTTGGAAAAGCATTTGCCTTGGGCGCGCGCGCTCGTTTTTTAGGGATAAACCATTTACACGCCCATATTTTTGCCGCCGGACTGGAGCAAAAACTTGAACTCCCGGCCCTGGCCCTCCTGGTGTCCGGCGCACATACGCACCTGTACCGGGTAGAGGGGTCCGACACTCTGCACCCCCTTGGCAAGACCTTGGATGACGCTGCCGGAGAAGCCTTTGATAAGGCCGGAAAGATGCTCGGCCTTCCTTATCCGGCAGGAAGGCATATTGACGAACTGGCCAATGAGGGAAGCGCGTGCGCAAAGCTCTTTCCCCGTCCCTATCTTAACAATGAGACGCTGGATTTCAGCTTCAGTGGATTGAAAACGGCTATGGCTTCGTATATAGCTTCCCGACGAGAGCTGACGGGTAAATGGGATGTCTGTAGCGGACAGCCGGTTTTACCAAGCCCTGGGCCGGAACGCGCTGTTTTGGCAGACCTGTGTGCTTCATACAGGCTGGCGGTTGTGGAAACCTTGGCCTTCAAGGTGCGTAAGGCGTTGCTTCGGGAGGAAAACACAGCTCTGCGGACCCTGATTCTTGCCGGAGGCGTTGCCGCAAACTCGTTGCTGCGCGGCGCGATGCGCGAAATAGTGGAAGCGGCCGGTCTTGCCTTTGCGACTCCATCCATACAGCTTTGCACAGATAATGGAGCCATGATAAGTTACCTGGGTTGGCTTTTGGCTTCAAAAGGATACAGCCATACATTGGATATGGAAGCAGTGCCTCGGGGCGTACGCGTGCCTGACGACATGCTCAGGTAGTGCCTCAGTTTGCCGTGATACTTCGTCAGGCTTGCTTTGTACTCCGGGGCAGGACCAGAAGAGTCCAGCCCCTTCGTCCAAAGCTGCGCCTTCCTCGTCTGACGACAAACTGAGACACTACCGGTTTTGCTCAAACTGAGGCGCTACCAAACGGTAAAGAAGCTTGACAGTATCAGAGGCTCACACTATTTTTATGGGAAAATAATCCGGCCGCATTTCCCGCGCGCCGTATAAAGGAGACTTTTATGGCCAATGCAGTAACAGACGGCAACTTTGATTCCGATGTCTTGCAATCTCCGATTCCGGTTCTTGTGGATTTCTGGGCTCCCTGGTGCGGCCCGTGCCGTGCTCTCGGACCGGTTATCGATGAGCTCAGCGTTGAGTATCAAGGCAAAGTCTCCATACTGAAAATGAATGTTGACGAGAATCCTTCCACTCCGGGAAAATACGGCATTCGCGCCATACCCACAATGATCCTGTTCAAAAGCGGACAAGTGATCGAGCAGGTGACCGGAGCGGTGTCAAAAAGCAGCCTTAAGGATATTTTAGGCAAAAAGGCTCTCGGCTGATGAAACAGTATGATGCGTTGGTTGTGGGAGCAGGGCCGGCAGGAGTCGCTGCCGCATTATATCTTGCGCGCTTCAGTGTGCAGGTCGCCCTGGTGGAAAAGCTGGCTCCGGGAGGACTGCTCCTACAGACCTTTGAGATAGAAAACTATCCCGGATTTCCCAAGGGAATAAAAGGGTACGAACTGGCGGACGCTATGGCCGCGCAGCTTGATCCCTACGACAACATTACTCGTATCTATAATGAGATTACCGCCTTTAAAATAGAAGGGAACAAAAAGCTTTTTCTTATAGACGGGGAATGGATTTCCGCCAGTACGGCGATCATTGCTTCCGGCGTGCGGTATCGCAAGTTGGGCTTGCCCAATGAAGACAAATTGCTGGGCAAGGGAATCTCACATTGCGCCTTGTGCGACGGTAATTTTTTCAGAGGTCAGCCCATTGCCGTTGCGGGGGGAGGGAATTCCGCAGTAGAAGAATCTCTGCATCTGGCGAAAATTGTATCCCATGTGCATCTCATCCACCGGCGTGACGAGTTCCGCGCCGCCCCGATGTATGTTTCGCGTCTGAAAGCCCTGCCCAATGTGACGCTGGAATATAGTTCCGTCATTACCAAGTTGCACGGAGAAAATCAGCTTGAAGGCGTTACCATCAAAAGACTCCGTGACGACAGGGAAGAATTTCTTTCCGTGAACGGCCTGTTCGTCTTTGTAGGATTTGAACCGGCTGCCGGATTCCTCCCTCCGGAACTCAAGTTGGACCAAAGCGGATTTATCGAAACCGATACGGAAATGCGGACTAACCTGCCCGGCGTTTTTGCAGCGGGAGATATTCGCTCCAAGCTGTGTCGCCAGGTTGTCACGGCCGTCGGCGATGGCGCCACTGCAGCTAACTCTGCGTATACCTATTTGGAACATCTGCATGGCTAAAACAGTGTTGCGTTTTATGGGGCTTTTGCTTTTGACAGGCATGCTTTCGGGCTGTGGCATCATCGACTATTTTTATCTGCCGCCTCCTGAGGATACGGCGCAGGAGTTATTTGAGGCCGGTAACGATGCCATGCGTGATAAAAACTATATTGCCGCCAGCAGATATTTCTCCAAATTGAAGGACAATTTCCCTTTCAGCCCCTATGCGGTTGAAGCCGAGCTTTCTCTGGCCGACAGTTATTTTCTGGACGAGGAGTGGGGAATGGCGGTTGACGCCTACAAGGAGTTTGAGGCAATGCGTCCTCGCCATCCGGCCATACCGTATGTTCTCTTCAATATCGGCATGGCAAACATGAATGGCTATCCCTCCATTGACCGTCCGGCATTGCAGATCCAGGAGGCATACTCGTATTTCCAACGCCTGCGCGAGAGCTACCCGCATACGGAATATGCCGAAGTGGCCGCTGAAAAGATGGCGGAAGCCCGCGAACTTCTTGCCGAGCATGAATTGTTTTATGCTGATTTTTATTTCCGCATGGAACGCTATGCTTCGGCTCTTGCCCGGTACAATGTCATTTTGCGCGAATTCTCTGATGTGCCGAGAATTCATGAGCACGCTCGGGTCAAAGCAAAGTCGGCCTTTATCAAAGACAGGGAACAACGGGCGGAAGCCGAACGACAAAAGCGGGAAGGTTCCTGGAGAGACTGGTTTAAGTGGCTGTAAAAAATAATATAATATGACCCACGGGGCCGACTGCGGTTGCGGTCGGCCCTTTTATTTGGATTTGGAGGGGCTCCGCCCCTCCAAGCCTCCCCGCAAGGGGACTCAGTCCCCTTGCGGGGAGGCTGAGGGGGCAGAGTCCCCTCAGTATGGAGCTCCTGTATATGTATCATCCCGATGATTTTCTTGAGAATTTGCTGGTAACAGACCTGACCGTAGAGGACAGGGGGGTGGCGCGCCATGAGGGGATGGTCGTTTTTCTGGACCGGGGCCTGCCGGAAGCTCGGGTTTCCGCACGCATAACAGCCGTAAAGAAACGGGTTATTGAAGCTGCCGTTACCGAAGTTATCGAGTCTTCTCCCCACGCCATTCCCCTTTGGTGTCCCCATGCGGGCGCGTGCGGAGCCTGCCTCTGGCAGCATTTCTCCCCGGATTCCGCCCTGGAATGGAAGCGCAGACATATCCGTGAAAGCTTTTCCCGTATTGGAAAGATCACGGATATTGACATCGCGCCTGTTCAGCCCTCACCCAAGATCAGGGAATATCGGAATAAAATGACCTATGCCTTTGCCAACGGTCCGGATGCATCGTTGTTGCTCGGTCTGCGTCAGCGCAAGGAGCATAGTATTGTTGAAGTGACGGAATGCGGCATACAACCGGCGCCGGCAATGGCTATTGTGGACTATGTCAGAAAAGCGGCAAAGCGGTTTGGCCTCAATGCTCTGATGCGCACTTCCGAAAGACATTCCAAAGGATATCTGCGCTTTCTGGTTATTCATACACCAGAGTACAGGCCCGCAGGGGAGATGCAGGTACTTGTCGAATGCATCACCGGCATCAATCATGGGGACGTTATAGATGCCGCGCGCCTGCCCGGCGGGGAAAAGACTTCTTCCTTGACCAATGCCGAAGCCCTTCGTCTGCTTGGTGAAGAACTGATGGAGCAATTCCGTCTTATCGGATTTGTGCATTCCGAGCGCAGACAGACCAGCGATGTGGCCCAGGGAGAGCGCTTGGTGGGTCAGATTGGAGCCGCAAGCTATCAGGAACGCTTTGGGGCACTCACCCTCACTGTGCCGCACAACGCTTTTTTACAAACAAATACCGGAGCGGCGACCCTGTTGTACGAGTTGATCGCCCGTGAGTCGCAGCTTGACGGAACGCAGACTATTTGGGATGTGTATTCGGGAGTCGGCAGTATCGCTCTTTATCTCGCGCCGCACGCCCGGGAAGTGCATGGTTTGGAAATTCAAGCTGATGCCGTTATAGCGGCGCAAAGCAACAGCGAGGCCCAGGGGTTCGCCCATTGCAGCTTCCATCAGGGAGCACTCACCCTCGAACGCAGCAAAAAACTGCCTCAACCTGACCTCATCATACTTGATCCGCCCAGGGGCGGTCTTGAAAGTCCGGCGGTCGAAGTTCTGCGCCATAGCTCAGCCAGGCGCATGCTCTATGTTTCCTGCGATGTCGGCACGCAGGCGAGAGATCTTGCCGCTTTGGCCCGGCAGTGGAAGCCGCTCAAAAGTTTTCCCGTGGATATGTTTCCCAACACTCCCCATGTAGAGAACCTTGTTGTACTGGAACCATCCGGAATTTAACCACGCAAGGAGTATATATGAGTTCCGACTTGCCTGCCTTTCTTGATAGCTGGACTATAGACCCTAACGGCATAAAGTCTGTTTTCACAGCCATGTATGAATACTTGCGCACCTGTGACAAGGTCAACCTGGAATACAAAGGCCGCCCTGGCGTCAGCCATTCTTTGCGGGCGCATCATGCAGCGCAAAGCAATCGCGAATTGTTTGTGCTTGTGGACATTATCGATGATGAGCCCGAAGCTCGCTGGCTTTCCGTATGTT
>Ga0123353_10013358_pt1 | contig 11758 bp, 12 predicted proteins | sample TergutLab28metaG_3_FD_92763 | JGI IMG/M metagenome (GOLD analysis project Ga0123353, IMG submission 92763) | Labiotermes labralis P3 segment gut microbial communities from Petit-Saut dam, French Guiana - Lab288 P3 | ecosystem: Host-associated > Arthropoda: Insects > Digestive system > Gut ... | reverse complement strand
GGATATTGATTTGCAGATAATTGATATTATCAGAAAATATTTCAGCATTTCGGATATTTGCGATTGTGATTGGGGAATTTACGCGCTTTTGGCAAATGAAAAACTGCCGCCGTTAAATATACCCGATAACGTCAAAATAGCGATTGCGTCTTCGGAACAAAAAGAAAGAATCAAAAGTTTTGACAATGACGAATGGGAATTTTTACCCAAACGTTTGAATAATTTTCGCCAATCCGATTTGTTGATTTTGGTGTATGCAAACAATATTTTAGCCGGATATTTAGATGTAGTTCGCCATTATAAAAATTATTATAATATAAGAAACATATTTGTTCATGAGAACTTTCGCGGAAATAATTTCGGTAGCTTAATGACAATTTATTATGCAAATTATTGTATAAATAACGGATTTATTCCGCATTACGGCGCCGCTATGTCAAAATATTCTGAAAATGTCGCGATAAAAAGCGGCTTTGAAGAAACAACGCATTATCATTTTTTTGGACTCCAAAAGGAGGTCACTATATGACACCCAAATTTACTTACCTATCTCTTGACTGCACACATGGCGTTGGAACTGTTGAAAAAATAAATTTTAAATTTATAGTTAACTCAAACCCTTACGTTATCGACCTGACAAATTCATAAACCCTCTCAGACCAATCCAATAATCCCAGCCCGTCCTGCGGCAGATAATATACATCCGGCGTAAGTTCTGACTTGTATTGCTCTGGCGCGATACACATGTGCGGATAATCCGCGAGCACGATCTCGTCTTTGACTTTCGCGGGATGATAGCCGTCGAAAACATAGCCGGGGTGTTTGATAATATCCGCATAGCGAAAATAAAACCGCACACCGGGAGTTAGAGCGTGTTCTAATTCATCATCAGTCGGTCCTCTGCCGAGTGTTCGCTCCATGACAAGGCGGTCGCCGGCCTGACAGTTGCCCCAAGCGAACATTATATAATCGAAATAATCCGCCGGATCGCCGGCGGCGTTTCGTTTATCTGAGACAAGTTCGGCGGCGGGTTTGCCGAACGCTTTAACCGCCGAAAGCAATTTACCGCATTTTAAAATTTTTACCGCGTTTTCGAGCATAGCCGTGTGGCAGACAAACTCCGTCAGACAGCCGTGATGACGGCAGTATGTACATTCCGTGATTTTCGCGGGCAGCGGAACATCTTCCTCAAATATTACTTCCGTTTCCCTGCCATGGCGCTTTTCGTAATCGATAAACGCAAGCAGCTTCTTCAACTCCCACGGCGAAATGTTCGGATAATCCGACAGCGCGAAGTAGTAAACGCCACCCCAGCAGATCGTACATTCATGGTTCGCGATGATAACTTTCATACTTTCTTCTTTCTAAAAATTATAAACTTGCTGAATACGTAATTCACCGCGACGACGAATATCGACGCCAATATTTTAACGATAGAATCGTTAAAATACAAAAAGTCCACGAACACATACAGGATCAGCGTTTCTGCCGCGCCGGATATTAACCTGAATCCCGAGAACGTGGCGAGCTGCGCGAATATTACGAGCGGAGCTGCGCGTTTGTCTTGGAAGACGTAGATTTTGTTCGTCACGAACGCGAACAGAATCGAAACCGCTACGGAAATCACCTGCGCCGCGATATAATAAACGCCGATTGCGGTCAATGTAAAATAAATCGCGTAATTTACCGCCGTCGTCAGCACGCCGATAATTATATACAAAATCAGTTCACGGTATTTTTTAAACATCTAACTCACCGATTAAATTTATGTATTCCTCGTATGTATAAAGCAGATTCAACGCGCAAAGCAATGCGTTAGCGGACATATTCGTGGGCAAACCGAGTTTGCGTGTGAGCTGGATGCGTTTGTCTGCGCTGCCGTCCGTGCCGGAAAAACCGTCACGATAGAAATCGGCTTTCGTGATTTGTCTGCCCTTAACTTTGCCAACTCCAGAAAAAGGTTCAAATATCTTTCTCAGCTTTTCAACATCGATACCCTCAACACCCATCAAACCCGATTTTGACGGGCTGTTTTTTCTGCGTTCCTTACCCTCAATTTCCGGAATATACAAATGTGTGACCTTTTCTTTCGGAAGCGCCGAATTGATGTAATTGCGGATGACAAGACCCGCGCCGTCGCTGTCCGTCAGCACTATAATGCCGTTTTTCTCCGCGATTTTACGGATGAGCGCGAGTTTTTCATCGTTTTTGAAAACGTTGAACCCGTCCGTAGTGATAATATCCGCGTCAAGAATACTTCCAAGTTTTATTTTATCGTATTTTCCCTCTACCAATACGGGCTTTGATATTTTTATTTTGTCCATTTGAATTTTTCCATTAAATTATATACGGGCGGCTGACGCATTTATGCGTCTATAACCGCCCCTACATGTTATATTTCTTTATCTTCGCAATTTCCTTCAGCGTCGCATTCACCCGCACAACACGCGTTTTCGGGTTCGTCGCAGTCGCAGAACCATTCGTCGTCAAAATCGTTATCAACCGATATAGTTGTACATTTTTTCCACTTCCTATAGAGTGCGCAGACAAGTAACGTAATGGCGGCAAGTGCTCCTACAACTATTATTGTTTTAACGAGTATTTCACATGCGGATTTTTTCCCCGGTTTCTTTATTAATTTATAAAAATCCATATTTTTCATGCCTCCTGTTTAATTTTAATATATTATACCATACTTTATTAACAATATTCTAAAGATATTGTAAATTTTTTGATTTTTTTAACTCACAGCAATTCTCGGTTGTCACTATTTTAATATCTTTTACGAATATATAGATGAGGGCGCACTCAAAGGGGGATTTGATTTTGAATGACGACAAGTTAATATCCGATTTAATCGCCGATCCCGAACACGGCATAGCGAAAATCATCGACAAATACTATTCACTTGTTTATGCCGTTGTCAAGAGCAAATTATATAATTATACAGTGGACGCCGAAGAAGTCGCGAACGACGTTTTCTTCGAAATCTACAACAAACGCGAAAGTATAAATTTGCAGGGAAATACCTTGAAGAATTTCGTCTGCATTATCGCGTCGCGGCGTGCCGTTGACCACTACCGTAAGCTGTGCAAACAGCAATCCGACGAACTCACGGAAGATATTTCTGAAGAAACGGACGTTGCTGACGGTATCATCGCGCGGCAATTGCTGGAAGAAATTAAAAGTCTCGGCAAACCCGACAGCGAATTGATTCTGCGCAAGTATTATCTCTCGCAGACGAACAAAGAAATCGCGCGCGATATGAATATGCTTGCAAATACCGTGTGCAAACGCCTTACCCGCGCGGAAGAAAAATTACAAAAAATACTTGAGAGGAAAGGATTTAATTATGAAACTTGAAAAAATAAAAAATATCCCGGAAGAGGATTTACCCGAAGTATTGAACGAAATCGGGCGCGTGAAAGGTAGGATTCCTAAATCGTTGAAGCGGCAATTTGTCAAACCTGCGAGAAGATACAGACTGATACCCGTAATGGCAATAATCGCGCTGATAATGTGCGTCAGTCTCGCAGTAGTCGCCGCGCCTGCAATAATGAAGTTGTTCTACGTTCCCGGAGAAGGTCTCGTGGAACAATACGACGAAGAACCGATTTATTTGCTTCTCAGCGATGATTCATATATGCCGGAGCATGATATTAAATACGGTTATTGGTATAACGGGAATGTTTATCTGTATGTTTTAACAAAACTTTATCCGCAATTTGAAAATAATGAAGAAATGACTTTAAAAATAATCGGTTATAAAGCTGGTGAATATAACGTCGAAACATTATGGAGGGGAGTGATTGGTTCCCTTGATGATGGTTATCATAAATATATATTGAAAATCGAAGGTGTTGACTTAGAAATTGCAAGAAACGGATTCGAATTGAAAAATGATTCATTAACAGGAATTCTTTGTTTCGATAAAATTCCGGCAGAATATACTGCTTATCAAGTTACAAGGGATGATGTACAACTTACATTAATACCGATGTCAGAGGAACATACTGAATTTATCATAGAAACAGCTTTTACAGACTGTAGAAATGGTGAACTTATACCTTCTCATTACTCATTTTCCGAAAAAAATTCTATTTATGTCCATGACACCGAAGGAAATAAATATCCGCTTGTCGAATATGGGGAGATATATATTGTTGATGAAATTCCGGAGTTTGAAATTACGGGTTTTGAATGTAATGAACTTGTATTATTGTACCACTTACTTCATGATTACACTACGGTAACAATTCCGATACCTGAATCGGGTGAAATATTGGATGTCGATATTGATATTGTTTTAAGCAATGGCAAGATTAAAGGGAAAATTACTAACATCGGACGTAATGTAACATATTTTGATTCAATTTCATTCATCAAAGAAAATAACGATTATTCTTTCCCAAAAGGAAGTTTAACTATTGTTACTTCTTCAATGTACGATGGTCGGAAAGGGTATGGTATAGCGGGTAGTTATAATCAAGAATATTGGAAATTCCTTGAACCATTCATGACAAATATAACCGGTGGTGATCCTTTAACAATGTTTGAACGTATGCAAGAAGCACAAGAAGAAGGGAACTTGATTTACACTTCAAGACAATACCGTGATAAAACCGGAAGTTATTTTACAAATCATTATATACACGACGGTAAAGATACCGTTGATATAAATATTTACGGTTGTGAGATATACATCACCGACGATTGGAACATCAGCTTTAAATAAAATTTACCGAAAATTAAGAACTTTGAAATCATGTGTTTTTTCAAAGTTCTTTTTTTACGGTTGCAATTTGTAAAATTTTATGTTATAATATAGTTTATGAATACAAATAATAGTAAAATAAATATATTGAATATGACAATCGGCGAATTATCCGCGCTATTGGCCGGGATTGGCGAGCCGTCCTACCGCGCCGAGCAGATTTTCACGTGGCTGCACAAAGGCGTTGACATCGGCGGCATGAGCAATTTGTCGAAGAAACTGCGCGAGTATTTATTCGAAAACGCTTACGTTGACAAACTCAAAATCGCGCAAAAATTAACGTCCTCCGACGGTACGGTCAAATATGTGTTCGAACTCGGCGACGACGAATTGATCGAGAGCGTATTCATGCGCTACAACCACGGCACGTCGCTGTGCCTGTCAAGTCAGGTCGGCTGCCGCATGGGCTGTAAATTCTGCGCCTCGACATTGCACGGCTTGAAACGCAATCTTGAACCGTCCGAAATGCTTGGACAAATCCTCGCCGCGCAGAAAGACACCGGCGAGCGCGTTGACGGACTTGTGCTGATGGGCGTCGGCGAACCGTTAGACAACTACGCGAACGTCGTCAAATTTCTGCGGCTCGTGAATTGCGAGCAGGGTTTGAACATCGGCTACCGCCACATTTCGCTCTCGACGTGCGGGCTTGTCGAAAAAATCAAGCAGCTCGCGAATGAGGATATGGCGATAACGCTTTCGGTTTCCCTTCACGCATCCGATGACAAAGAACGCGCCGCACTCATGCCGAGTGCAAACAAGTGGTCGCTCGGCGAACTGCTCGACGCTTGCGTATATTATTTCAAAAAGACGGGTCGCCGGATTTCGTTTGAGTACACGCTCATCGACGGCGTGAACGACAGCGTTCAGCACGCGGAACGCCTCGCGCGGCTATTGCCGAAAACCATGCCGTGCCACGTCAACTTGATTCCTGTAAACAAAATCGCGGAGCGCACTTACAATAAAAGCCCCAATGTGATTCAATTCAATTCTACCCTCAACCGATTAGGCATTAATTCTACCGTCAGGCGCAGTCTTGGCGCGGACATTAACGCGTCCTGCGGGCAATTAAGGAACGTGATGAAATGAAAACTATACTCAAAAACATATGGAAAATCATTTGCTACCCCTTGCTGTATTTAGTTATGCAACTCGTGATCCCTTTCGGGTATATGTTGGTAATGAGTTTTGTAATTGGTTTGAAACTTGGCGTAGAAGGCATTATTGCGGGCGAATTTACTCCTTCGTTTGATGAAGTCGCCGGAACGCTGCTGTCGCCGATAAATATAATCATCCCTGTAATTATCAGCATTTTCATTACTTTGATACTTATTTTCGCTATATTACAAAGGGAATGGAAAGCGGAAAAATTCTGGAGTGTGACAAAAATCAAACCAACTCCGTTAGTTTTATGTTGTGTTTTCGGAATTGCGTTCAACATTTTAACGATTTTTGTTTTTGTTTTCATTCCGGTACAACAGCAATCGCCAATTGATGATTTAGTCGGTTATAATTTATTGCTCGAACTGTTCAGTTTCGCGCTGTGCGCGGCTTTGATTGAAGAAGTGATATTCCGCGGAATCATTTTGAAACGCTTATCCAAAATGATGAAACTGCCGATCGTGATAATTTTACAGGCGTTGATATTCGGAGTTATCCATTTCGACCTCGTGCAGGGATCATACGCGTTCGTGGTCGGATTGGTTCTGGGTTTAGTCTACATTTGGTTCGATTCGATTTGGCTTGTGATCGCGCTGCATTGCACATACAACGCAACGTCTGTTATCCTTACGCATATTTTAGGCGAAACGGAAATTGAATTGCTGTATCTAATTATTGCGGGAGCAGCAGCTTTGATAGTTTCGGCGGTGTGTTTGGTTGGTTTGTACAATCGCAAACTTGATATTATAAATGGTGGTGAACAATAAAATGTTATATGTCGGGAAAAGTGACATAGGAAAGCATCGTTCGGAAAATCAGGATACTTTTGTCGCGCTGAAACTGTGCCAAAATTTAGTTCTGTGCGTTATTTGCGACGGTATGGGCGGCGTCAACGGCGGCAGGATTGCCAGCGAACTCGCCATTACCGCGTTTGTCGATTACGCAAAAGACGCTTTTATGCCGTTTTTGAATTTAACGACGGATTTATTCGATTACGACGCAATGCTGATGAGCGGCGTTGACATGAGCGAAATTTTAATTAAAGCCACATCGGCAGCGAATATTACTATCCGTCAGCGGAGCGCGTTCGAGCGCAAACTTGAGGGCATGGGCACGACGCTCATCGCCGCGGTTTTTATTGACGATATTTTATATATCGCCAACGTCGGAGACAGCCGGCTGTATGTTTTAAAAGAAAATTTCGAGCAGATCACTCACGACAATTCAGTGATTCAGCACCTTATCGACATAGGCAGAATATCGTCTGCCGAAGAAGCAAGCAAAAGTCCGTACCGTAATATGTTGTCGCGCGCGGTAGGCGCGGAAGATACAATCGAAACGGATATTTATATGCTGGATTTTCAATTTGGCACCGTGCTTATGTGCTCCGACGGGCTTTACAATTTTATGGGAATAAACGATTTCATACCGCAGATCGAAGAATCCGACGACATTGAAAAACTTGAACTCGCTGCCGATAAACTTATCGAAGAAGCGAATCTTGGCGGCGGCGGCGACAATATCACCGTTGTACTTGTGAGGAAGGCAAAAGAAGGGTGAGTTTGTAATGGACGTATACGACAAGTATATCGGTCAAGTTTTTGATAAAAGATATAAAATAATGAAAATAATCGGTATCGGCGGGATGGCCGTCGTGTTTGAGGCTATCGACACGGTGATGCGCCGAACTGTCGCGCTGAAAATGCTCAAAGACGATATATCAGGTGACGTCGGCTCCGTTAAAAGATTCGTAAACGAGTCAAAAGCCGTTTCGCAGCTCTCCCACCCGAATATTGTCAGCATTTACGATGTTTCGGTTAAGGAAGACCATTATAAATATATCGTGATGGAGCGCGTTGACGGAATAACACTGAAGTCATATATAACTAAAAAAGGCGTTCTGTCGCTTAAGGAAACTATAAGCTTCACAGAACAAATTCTGCGCGCTTTAGAGCACTCTCATTCCAAGGGTATCATACACCGCGATATAAAACCGCAGAACATCATGCTGCTCAAGAACGGACGCATCAAAGTCACCGATTTCGGCATTGCAAAGCTGCCCAACACCGATACCCTCACGATGACCGACAAAGCTATCGGAACCGTGTTTTACATCAGCCCCGAACAAGCGAGCGGCAAACTTATCGATCCGCGCAGCGATCTCTATTCACTCGGCGTTGTTATGTACGAAATGATAACCGGCAAACTTCCGTTCAATTCGGAAAATCCGGTTTCGGTGGCGCTTATGCAGGTCAATCAACAGCCGCGCCCGCCCAGAGAATTAAATTCCGGCATACCGATCGGGCTTGAACAGATTATCCTCGGCGCAATGGAGAAAAATCCGGACAGGCGTTTCCAGAATGCCAACCAGATGATGCGGCATATCGCGCAGCTTAAAAGCAATCCGAATTATGTGTTCACATCGCGCAGGCCGCAGAACGGCGCGCAGAATAACGGAACGCAGCAAAATACGCAAAATAATATAATGCCTGTCAGGAGACCGCGCCCCCAAAAACCGCGGTCCGTAAATAATAATCCGCAACAAAAACAGCAATTTCAGAAAAATCAACAAAGCCAGCAAATTCAAAAGGTTGGTACAAACACGAATCGAAACCGCCGTAAGACCAGCACGTCTATGCTGCCGATAATTTCGGGAATTGTAGTCGCGTTTTTGCTTGTACTCGGTATAAGCGTGGCGCTGGTGTTTTCGCAATTGATCAGTTCCACGAGCAATAACCAATCAGCCAGTTTTCCGGTTGAGAGTTTTGTCGGCGAATTTTACAATGACGATTTCATACAAAAACTTGATAGAACAAAATACAATATCGTATTCGTCGATCCGGTATACAACGAAAACTATCCGGTAAACACTATCATCGAACAAACTCCTAAAGCCGGTGAAATGCGCAAAACATCCTGTGATTTGGGATTGACTATCAGTATGGGCGCAAAAATAATTAACTTGCCAAATTACACCGTTATGGAATACCGTACGGTCGAACAGCTGCTCAGGACGGACGGACTTATTCCGTATTCCCATGAAGAATATCATGACACGATTTTGCAGGGATATGTAATACGAACGGATCCGGAGCCCGGCACACCGGTAACTGAGGGCGATACGGTGACGCTCTATGTCAGCAGGGGACAGCGTATCACATTGACTACGGTGAGCGATTACGTGGGCAAGACCGAAGCCCAAGCCGTGCAAATGCTCGGTCAGGATAAAATCCGATTGGGCACGGTGACGCGTGTAGCTTCGGACAAACCCAAAGGAACAATTTTAGAGCAAAGCATACCGCCGTCTCAACAGGTACCGGAAAAATCAACGCTGATCGATTTCGTGGTCAGCGCGGGTACGGGAAGTTAAGAAGTTTCAAAATATGCAAAATAATTTTGGTAGAAACGGACAATACTTTTTTTAAAAGTTATGATATAATATAATCGTAACATAAAAAGTAACTTTACCCTCCATAAAGTTATTTTGCTAACAATCCTCCTTATAATTATAATAATTCAAAAATTACAAAAGAAGGTCCATTCCCCCCAAATGGACCTTCTTTTGTTTATAATAATTTTTAATTGTTGTAATCCAAAATCGCTTCGTAAATATCTTGATAATGCTTGTGATCCTTCTCGTAATTTTTTACATAGTAAGAAGTGAAATCTCGGCTTTTCGCTGTCAGTAAATTAACTATCGAATAAAATACATTCGAACTGTTGCCGTAAAAGTTTAACGCATAGTCGTATACAAGATTGTCATATATGATATTGAGCATCGCCTGCGACTCGTTGTCACGCGAAATCTTCGAAGTCAGCAGCGTATCGTAATATGCCGGAACCGTGTATATTACGCTGTAATATGAAAGCAACTCCGTGACATGACCCACCATTTCCACATTCGCCGTTACCGGTACGCACATCAATCCGCACCAGTCCAGCGATAAATATTTTTCTTGCTTTTCGTCATATTTCGGGAAAGGAAGGATTCCGAAATCAACTTCGGTCGCCCTGAAATTTACAATCGAAGTCAACGGCAATTGGAAGAACAAAGCGTGTCCTCCGCCGAAATCAACGGGCGGTGTTCCGCCCACGTTCGGATCGAATGCTCTTGAATAAGGCCATGTATAAGCCCTGTCTCCTACATAAAGCAAATCGTACATCTTGTCGATTATACTCACCATTTTTTCCGTATTGCAAATAAATTCCGGACCCTCGGGTTTAACCTCAATGATAAACTGATTGCACGAATACGGTATGCTTCCCATTTCCCAGCCGAGATTCCCGGCATATCCGTAACGGTCGTTAGTATCCATTATACCATCGCCGTTCAAGTCTACCGATACAACGCCGGATATTTCAATAAGTTTGTCCCAAGTCCACTTACCGTCATTCACGAGGTCATACGGATTCGGTAAGCCATAGTCCGTTATAAGTTCTTTATTGAACAATAGCGCGTTCGGGTCGGACCTTATCAAATCGCTTACCGCGTATAACTGCACACCCGCAATACTGAATGTTTTGTTGGCGTTCTGTTTCCAGTACGGCTTCGCCAGATCAACGTTCGGCACTTCAAGCCAGCTGCAAATCAGCTTATCCATGACCATTTCCACAACGCTGCCGACGCAATGCGTCAGCACCAACTGATACTCGTCGTCGCCCGCCATCACCGAAGCCTTGACCTTGATGTATGTGTCACTAATTCCACCCAAATCTATCATGTCCAATTTGATACCCGTTTCCTCCTCGACAGCGAGCTGACGTTTGTAAACCGCGTCGTTTGTCGTATCGCCGGTTTCGTTTTCAGCGAGTATATTGTCGTTGTACAGCGCCCAATACAAGTATGCTATCGTGAATTTTTTGCCGTCGTATCTGGTAGCGGGAAGAATCGGTTTTATTGATGCTTCCGTTGTTTCCGTATCGTTGGATTTTACTTCATCGGCAGGCTCGTTGGTATCTCCGCAAGCAAACAAAAAGATTATTAATAATACAACCGCGATTAACTTCTTCATATTTCCTCAGCTCCGTGTTCGTCCATCCATTTTTTGGCTTCTTCGTAAGCGGGGAAGTTCAGATTACCGAAATTGTTGTTGTGCAGGACGACGCCTTCGAGTATTCCCTGCTTCATCATTTCCCTGTTGTGATCGAGCTGATAACGCACCATTTCCGGCGACGCTTGCCGCGCATAATTGAAGTTGAACAAATAACAGCCGATCAGCCTGCGCTTATTCGGGGTCATATCGATGAAAACCTGCGTGTATTTGTGGTACTGTTCAATCGTCGGTTCGCTCCAGAACCAGAATGATATACCGTCGAAAACCTGTAAATGTTCGCGTATATCCAAATCCAATTGGTGCTGATAGAGAACTGCCCACATTTCTAACCCGGCGGCGTGGATTTTATCGCGCAGTTCGGTAAGTTCGGCAACCGTAGTATCGCCGTAAGTCGGGATGTGCTTCATGATACCGCAAAAGAAATCGTCGAAAACCAAGCGGTTGATATTCGGCAGAAGCGGAACGAGCTTGAACGTTTCCTCAAGCGGGATTCCGCCCTCTTTGCCCCATCTTTCGACGCTTAAACCGGTTTTGGCGATGGCTTCGGTGTCTTTGCTGTAGACGGTCATGTCCATGTCGTGACCCCACGGCACATAGTAAACGTTCGACACGCCGAAGTAACGAGCCGATTCCGCCGGCGTGACTGACATCTCCTCAGTCGTTCCGACCGCCTGCTGACAAGAGTTAATGGGATGACCCCAAATCCAGAAATTTGATCCTATTGTTGACATTTTTTATTACCTCCGAAATTTTAATTTATTTTATATCTGTT
>Ga0123353_10013356_pt1 | contig 11759 bp, 11 predicted proteins | sample TergutLab28metaG_3_FD_92763 | JGI IMG/M metagenome (GOLD analysis project Ga0123353, IMG submission 92763) | Labiotermes labralis P3 segment gut microbial communities from Petit-Saut dam, French Guiana - Lab288 P3 | ecosystem: Host-associated > Arthropoda: Insects > Digestive system > Gut ... | reverse complement strand
TGCCCTTCTTGTCCAGCGTGACCAGGAGGCTGACTACGGCCAGCACGACCAGGCCGGTGTTCGAATCCGTGTACACGTAAAACGCCAGGTTGACCACCCACATTACAACGAAGTGACGCACGCGGACCCTGTTGTAGTTCAAGTAGATGAATTCGAAGCATGACCAGACAAGCATCGCCATGAACATATTCGGATGGCCCAGCAGGAAATAATGCCTCGGCTCGCCGGCAGTACGGTAGATGAAGTCTATCGATTCCGGGGAAGTAATGTATAAAACGATGTACCAGAGCACATGCACCACTAAACTGACGACCTTGAACCAAAAACCGAGCCTGACTACCTTGTCAAAATCTATGTCCTGCATCGCCAGGATAAAGAGGAACCCGTTCAGGAACAGGAAATTGCCGCCGAGCAAGCATGAAAGGCAAACCGCTACGGCCGCTACGGCTGTCACTATTATCCGCAAAAGCGAATAGCGCTGCAGGAACACTATCTTGAGTACCGGCAGCCCCACGCTTATGACCAGCAGGATGGAGTTCACCGACTCGTTGCGTACAAGTATCGCGCTGGAGTCAAATGAGTATTTCACGCAATAAAGAAAAAAAGCCGACAGAACGATCAGTTCGCCAAGAACGCTTTTGCGCGTTATCGTAGGGCTTACGCCATTCACATCCCAAAGGGGGGCCTTTTTTTCGATCATTGCGCCACCGCCCGTTTCTTTTTCGCCGAAAACTCCCCCTTGAACATCCAGCGCAGCGGCCGTGCCTTGCTGATGATAAACCTGTCCGCAAGGCATGGTATCGTTATGCCCAGGACCAGGGTTATCGCGCAAATCACGAGATGTGGCAAAGCGGAGTACATGAGCAGTACTCCGCTTATCCCAGAGATGATAAAAGGCTGGTGCAGCAGATAGATAACAAAAGAATTCTCTCCTACCCACGACAGCGCGCACCCTGCGGCCCTCCCCGCCAGCACCCGCGATACCGCGATGAAGGACAGCGCCCCCGTGGTTCCGATGACAAGCGCGATCAGCGCTTCGAGCGGTATGCTCCAGCTCAGCCATCCCGCCTGCTGCACAGCATAGGACCCAAGGAAAACCGGGATCAGCAAAGCGATCCATTTCTTCTGCGTGGAGGCGTCCAGGAACGCCATTTGGCGCCCTATGCAGAAGTAGATCAGCAGCGCGCACACCCTGTACGCCAGCACCGGCATGGGAAGATAATGCGCGGCCAGGAACAGCGCCGCTCCGGCTATGAGCCCCGGCGGGCGCGAAAGGAACCTGCCTGTCAGGATGGAGACGACATAAATCAAGAACAGCGTCGGCAGGAACCACAGGTGAGTGATCATATGGTTTTCAAACGTAGCTATTTGAAATGCCGCTTGCGCGAGCCCGACCTTGCCGAGCCCCGCGGAGTTCAGGACGCTGGCCAGCCGCGGGACCATGAAGGCCAGCGCGGCGCCGCCGTAGGAGAGCACGGACATGCTGAGGTACGGGACGATCAGAGCTTTCAGCTTATCAAAGCAAAACCTGAAGCGGCTCCCGTCAAGGTATTTTTCCAGGCTTCGCTGGAAAAGGTAGCCCGAGAGCATAATGAACAGTTGCATGGAGTATGCGCAGATGCAGAGGAACACTATGCTTATGACGGGGCTCGCCCCTCTTATTTCCGGCACAAAAGTGTGCGCCAGAACCACCGCGAGCATACCGAACCCACGCGCTATGCTAAGGTACTCAAGCCGGTTCCGCTTCTTATCCATGCTAACCCGCGGGGCTCCTTTCAAAGCAGTCATTTAGCCGCCTTTACCATCGCGTCCACTATTTCCGGGAAGTACCACTTGTTCCCGGCGCGGTCGAGGAGCGTCGTGCTATCGACCGAGTCCGCGTTTTCGGCCTGGCCGCCCGTGTCCCACCAGAAGCAGGCAATGCCGAACTGTTTTGCCGTTATGACGTAGTGCGCGGCATATTTGGCCCTGTCGGCGGTGTTGCCTTTGTTCTGCGCCCCGAACTCGCTGACGATCACCGGTATCCCTTTCTCAACGAATCTGCCGTTCAGTTGTTTGAGCGCTTTCTCGACAGGCCGCCCGTCCCTTACGGGGCTCCAGTCGGTGTAGGCTTCCGTCCAGCCGACCTGGCTCTGGTGCATAACGAAGGCCACTGTTCCATAGTAGTGCACGCCTACTATCAGCCTGTCCGCCACGCTGTCTTTTGGAAGCGCAAAAGCGTCGAGCGCGTCCTCTTCCGTACTCGCCGCGTACGTTTTCACGATGAGGAAACGGTTTGCGTTGTTGTGGCCCGTGCTGCGAACCGCATCCACAAAAACTTGGTTGAGCCTGTTGACAGCTGTGTAAGATGCGCTGTCGGACCCGCTCCACCTGTCCTGTATATCCAGGATCTCGTTGAAGCTTTCGAATATGAGCTTGTCGCCATAGTCCGCAAAATGCGCGGCGATCTGGAGCCAAACCGTCCGCAACTGCCTCTCCAGCTTTGCGAGATTGCCGGAGTCGGCTTTTAGCCAGGGCCATGAGCCGTGCCCTGTGTCGTGATGGATGTTGATAATGCAGTACATATCGTTTTCCAGCACATATTTAACAACTTGCTCGACCCTGAGGAGCCACTCCCGCCTGATCTTGAAGTCTTCGTCCATGTGGTCGGAGAACGTCACCGGAACGCGGATAGCTCCAAATCCGGCTTTGGCTACGGCAGCTATGTTCTCGGCAGTCGTGACAGGATTGCCCCAGCACGTTTCATAGTATCTCTCGGGCGTCGTAAACGTGATTTCTTTTGATATCCCCCACTTCTGGTTGTCGATGCTATCCAGCGTGTTTCCCAGGTTCCATCCCACGCCCATTGCCCTGACGATATCGAATGCGGGGGCCGTCTCCGTATGCGCGGAGGCAAGCCCGTTCTCCATCGGAACATCCGACTCCTGAATGACCGCCGGCGGGTTGTCGTTTTCATTTTCATCGGGCCCGATAAGCGTTTCGGTGCAACCGGCAGCGGCAAGCATGACGGCAAATGCCGCCAGGGCTGCGCACCTTCTAGCTTTTTTCACGCTGATCCCGTTCCTTTCAAATTTAGGGCTACACGCTGCGATCCTCAGCTTCCGCTTCAGCGGCGTTCCCGCCGGTCGCCGAATCGATCCTGTCAAGCAATCCGTCCGACACGCCCGTCCTCACCTTGCGCACGAACAGCGCGTCCTCGGCCATGATCTTATCGTAATCCTTTTCCGTGAACACCGTGATCACGCCGGGATGTTCAAAATAGTGGAGGTTTCGCCAGTTTACTAGCCACCGCCGGGCCGGTTCGTCATACTTCTGGCAGCGGTACTTGAACGGCGAGTTATGGACGACAGTGTGGAAGTATTCCTCGTCCGGAAACTGGATATGCGCCATTTTGCTGTTGAATCCCGGGTGTGAGTCGTAAAAGCCGATAAAATATTCCGCCAGGTCGCGCGTTATTGCCCACTGCGCCGCCCCATAGTATAATTCGTATCTGCCGTCGCGATCTCTGAGGACTCCGTTCGAGAATATCGTGGCGCAGCTCATGGCGAGCATGTGGGCGTACCGCAAATACATCCTGCGCTTTGAATGGCGCGTCAAATAGAAGTCGTCGTCGCGCCTATTGTATATTTTGTATTTCATCGAGTAGTGCCAATCCTTGGTCCGCGCGATAGGGCACCCGCGAATGAACTCCGACCCGTTGTTCTGTTCAAAGTAACTTATTATATGTTCGTTAGATCGTGTTGGGTAATCATAGTTCTGCAATAGCACGAAATACCTGTAGTCCCTAGGGGATTTCAGGGCCTGGCGCAGTGTCTCCACAGTGGCCCTCACGGCGTTGAACCCGCCCCAATAGACTTTGAACCTGTCCTCGGAAAAATGTACCCTCGGTATCCCGGAAAGCGCCGCCACGAAGGGCCCGATCCCGGATTTCAGGTCTACATGGACATAGACGTCGAAGCACTCGTGCCGCGTAAGTTTTTCCGCCGAACGCGCGACGATTCCAGGGTCCTCATGGCAAAGGTTTATTATCGCAATATTCATAAGGCGTGCAACTACTCCCTGGTGAACTCATAGCGCGTCAGGCCCAAGAGCGCGGCGCTCAGGAAGAGCGGGAAGTGCCACCCTAGCTTGAGCAATATCAGAGGGGCGCTCCTGGTCAAGCGTCCTCGGACAGGCCCGAGGGCGCGAACCGCTTCCCTGGCTTCGTCGTGCCTCGCGTAGCTGAGGTAGGATCGGTATCTTTGCGCGAAAGACATGCCGCGACCGCCCTTTTTGGCGAGGAGGAAAGCCATCTCCAGGACGGACATTATAACTGTGCCCTGCCAATATGGCCTGATGTCCGCTCCACTTCGCCCCAAGACCCTGTCCGTCAGCGCAAGCCTGGCGGCGAGCAGCCTCCACTTGCCTTCGAGCTTTGCCGCTGGGTCTCTCTCGTAAGTCGCGATAGCGGACGACTCGCGGTGCACGAGGTAATAGTAGCACTTGTGAAGGACGTAGCAGCTTCCGGCGCAACTGAGCAAGTCTGAGATGAATATCGTGTCTTCGCCGACCCTGAGGCTCAGGTCGAACGCCAGGCCGTTGTCCCGGATGACCGACGCCCTGGCTATGCAGCGCCACAGCGCGGGGTTTTCGACATACAGGCTGTCCTTCTCCCCGGCTACCCACTGGCGCACGCTCCCGCATGATAGGCCTACAAAACGCGGTAGCAGCCCGTGCACGATCTCGCCGCCCGTATACAGCCCTTCGCGGAAAACGGGGAGGCATGTTTGCGTCACGCTGCCGTCGCGGTAGCGGTAATACCCGTATATCACGGCGTCGGCGTCTTTTTCGCGGATAATGTTTACGAGTTCTTCGCAGGCATAGCTCTCCACAAAATCGTCGCCGTCGAAAAAAAGAAAAAACTCGCCGGACGCGGCCTCTATGCCTGCGTTTCTAGCGGCGGAAACCCCGCCGTTCGATTGATGTATGATCTTGATCCGGCTGTCCAGCCGGGCGTATCTGTCCGCAATGTCGCCGGTTGCGTCAGTTGACCCGTCGTCCACTACGATGACCTCAAAGTCTGCATATGTCTGGGCCAGTACGCTTTCCAGGCAGGCTTCGATGTATCCCGCCACGTTGTACGCCGGTATGATGATGCTGATGCTCGCGTCCTTCATGCCTAGCTACCTTCACAATTCCAGCGCCATCTGCGGGACGCTGGGGACAGCGCCCCCTACAACCCTTTATCCGACTCATTAAAATATAGTGCCGCCGCAGACCGCCTTCGGGAAAAAGCTCAACCCCTCTTCCCACTGCACTATAAAAAGGTCGGCGATCGGATGGATCAGCCGGCCGGTCAGTGAAGCCGTGTCGACCCTCGCAAAAGACTCGATGTAAATTATTTTTTTCCCCAGCAGCTTTCCGGCCAGCGCCGCCCCGTAGCCCGTCAGCGCGCCGGTCGTTACCACGCAATCGGCCTTCTCGCTGCGTATTATGCCAAGGCACTTGAAAAAAAGCCCGATGAACTTAGGGGCAAACGTTAGCTGCCTGCGGTTCATTTGGTTTACATAATATACCTTTTCGCAGAATGTGCTTTCGGAAAAGTCGCTTTTCTCTGTGATCAGGAAACATTCCCGGCCTTCCTTCACCCCTGTCAGCCTGGAAATCTCCTCCAGATGGCCTCCGGATGACGCGGCGAAGCATATCTTTGGATTTCCACCTGTCATCTTAATAGTTACCTCTTTTTCACCAGCGGGACGATGGCCAGCAGCTCGCCTTCTTCGATGACGCACTGCTTAAGCGAACGCGCTTTGCCCATTATGACCTCGAGTACGACCAGCAACGCGCATATCATCAGGAATGTCGCGGCCGGGGCTAGCAGCAGGCGGAACCCGGAGCTCCCGCCCAGCGAGACAACGTCAGCCGACATGGCCGGATCCATGACCCGGATCGTATTGCTTCCTGTCAGAATGGCTACTTGCGAGACAAAGCTTTCGGCGACTGCGTTCGCAGTCAGTATCGCAAGCTGCGGCAATTCGTTTCGCGCGGTTATCCTGAACAAGTAGGAGTTGTTGCCGGTCGATACCCTTATCATCCGCCGGATTTGTTCCCCGGTGATCCCAACGTCCGCAAGCAGCTCCGCCGCGTGTTCGCATACCAGGTTGCTAGTGACGATCTCCGAGTAGTTCGATATGACCGTATTCCCGGCTATTTGCCCCAGGTTCGGCCCATAAGCCACGCTGAGGGTCGCCGTGGCGTCGTACACGTATTGCGCAGCGGGCTGCCTCGCGGAATACAGCAATCCCGCAAAGAGCCCCGCCGCCGTTACGAGGATTATGAGCAGTTTGTTCCTCAGCAGGGCCAGTAATACTTGCTTCAGGTCTTCACCGGTAAACACTAACGCAGCCCCCCCTATAAGTGCAGGCGTCGCCATAAGCGCGACGCCTTTAGCTTGCCGAACAATAATAAGACGATGCCGGCGCCACATGCAACAAAACCCGCTAAATATACCAATTGCATAGGCCATGAATTCAATAGCCCGAATAGAGTCGACGATTCCGGCATCTGCCACCGCATGTCCACACTATCGACGGCGAAATGTGAGCTGTCCGATACCGGGAGCCTCACCGATACACTGTTTGACCTCTCGGTTTTCGTCCCGTCGTCGATATAGCTTATGGTCATCCCGACGGAATAGCTGTCGATTGCGGTCAAATCGACATTTTTCGTGTAATACTCGAACTCAAATGATACTTCGCCGTCCGGCGATATGCGCGGCATATAAACCTGGTTGATCCCTACCAGATCCACAGGCGCCCCGCTTTCCACCCAGCCGTTTACGAGCACGTTGGACACTGTCGCGTTTTTAGCGGTATTATGCAGTATATACGTCACGGTGCAAGTCTGCCCGGCAGTCAGCCCCCCGTCGGCGACGGAGTAGTCGATGACGATCACTCGGCCGGCGGGGACTGCGGGGGCCGCTGGCGCCGTCGCCTCATCTTCGTCCGCATGCGCAATGACAGGGAAAGCTGCCAACAGCGCGATCACCAGGGCCACGGGAATGCTTTTCAAGAGCCTTTTCATAGTTGCCCGCCTCTCCGGCTTGTTTCGCGCCGCATGTGGAGCTTCCTGTATTGCTTCTCTTTCATGGAGTTGACAACCATCCCGTAATACTTGTCAGCGTACGGGGCAACAGCTTTGTTTGCCCTTTCGATCTGCTTCTTTGTCGTTTCGTCTAGGGAACACACCAGCGCTATTCCGTCGGCGCCGGCAAACATGGCTGCCGCGTCCGGGAATACCGTAACTGGCGGGGAGTTAATGATTATATACTCATAGCTGCCGTATGCCCGGCTGACGAACTCCGCCATCCTTTCGGAACACAGCAGGAGCGCCGGGCTTTCGATCCGGGCGCCGCTTGGCGCGAAGTCCAGGTTTAGCAGGTTCGACTGGCGGATCACGCTCCCTATTTCGGTTTTCCCCCGGAAAAAGTCGCAGAGCCCGTTGTCGAGCGCAGAGCCCTTCCGCAGGTCGGCGTCGATCAAGAGGATCTTGCTTCCCGAACGCGAAAAGGCAATGGCGAGATTGACGGCGATCATGGTCGCGCCGACCGCGCCGCCGCATCCTGTAAACAGGACGGCTTTTTTGTCGTGTTTCTCTTTGTAAGCGTGGACTTTTACGGCCAGCTCGGATATGGCGTCGATTATCAGCGGATTCCCCTCGGTGTAAAAATCCCCGGTGCTCAGCCCGGAATGTTTTTTGTTTGCTGTCATTAATTTTCCGTTGCCCTTCCACGAGTTATAGTTTTTCCTTGATATGGCCCGCGCTGCCGGGCGTCAAGCGCCCCTTCGCCTTGAAATACGCCGCCATGCAGGCGTAGAAGCCGCCCGACATCAGCGCATACTCGATTTTCTTGTATACAGGCGACAGGGACCTGACCGAGCATCCTGCCATGATCTTTCGTACGACCGGGTTTTTCATGGCCTTTGCGAAATCGTTCCGGACGTCCCGGAGCCCCAGTTTTCCGGCGTGAGTGCGCAGCAGGTCCGTGATGACCGAAAACGACTGCCGGTACATGGCCTTCCGGTACTGTTCGCCGTTGTTCTCCGAGAGATAGAGCAGCCGCCGCTCAAACAAAGCGCTAAAATCCGAGAGCTTGCTTTCCAGTGTCGCGCGCTGCATTACCCCACCGGGGTGGATGCGGTGATATATGGCGCAGCAGCCCGGCATCGCGAAGCTTTTCGCCTTCTGCACAAAGTCCAGGATAAAAACAGCGTCCTCGCAGGTCTTCAGCGCTTCCCTGAATCTCAGCCCGTTGCCGCTTATCACTTCCCTGCGCAAAAGCTTGCCCCAGCAGGTGTTGAGCAGCGTCGTGGTCAGCAGCGCGCTCGCTGCGTCGCAGCCTTCCGGGAATGCCTTTTCGTTTACGTCGCCGGAAGCAGACAGGTCGCAGTGGCCAAACGCGACCATATCGAAGGCGCCTGCGGCGGCGTGCGCAAGGATCTCGCGCCATTGCGTTACGTCTATATAATCGTCGGCGTCAAGGAAAAAAACATAGTCCCCTGCCGCTATGGCCAAGCCCCTGTTCCGGCTGTCCGACACCCCGGAGTTATCTTTGTCGACGAGCCGGAAGCGGGCGTCTTTGCGCGAAAATTCCTGGCACAGCCCCTTCGTGCCGTCTTCCGAGCCGTCGTTTATTACTATGCACTCGATTTCCGGCGAAGGGCATGCCTTTACCGACTCCAGGCACCCGCGCAAAAATTCTTCACCATTATACACCGGAATAACTACACTGACAAGCATAAATCATGATTCCCATCATTTGTGTTCCGTATCTCACAGGCTTGTACCTTTGCCCATGAATATCCGGGCGTAGAGCGGCGGGCACCACAGCCCAAGGAGAAACTTTATCGGGTAGCCATGCGCTTTGAGCTTTGAGCAGTCAATATATCTCCGGATCGCCTTCACTTCGCGAAATGCTTCCGCCGCTCTTTGGCGCAGATTTCGCATTGCGTCTTTCTCGTCCGGAACCATTTTTTTACAAAGACAGCACGCATCCAGCAACCTGCTGCAATAAACGCGACGGGCGATATCCGCCAGATCGGCCTCGCCTGCCGCGCTGAAGAAGCGCGCGCCCTTCCGCCACGCTTCGAGCGCGTCGAAAATATGCCGGGTAGAGAATGTGGAGCGCATGATGCTGCCCTCTGACTGCACATATGCGTATAGTACCGCCTCTGTGATCGATATCCGCCCGGCGCGGTAGAGCAGCTCATGGGAGACATAAATGTCCTCGCCTACTGACAGTTTATCAGGAAATCTCAATCCCGTCCATAGATGCGCCTTGAAAATCTTGCCCCAGCACCGGTTGTACAGGGAGATATCCCTGCCGAAGCGCTGTACGCACGCCTCGCGCCCGGTGATTTGGCGCGCGTCAGGCTCGCGGGTGAACAGTACGCCGCTGTCGTTGTCTTTGCCTCCCTGCACCCGTACAAAGCGGCATATCGCCATGTCGCAGCCGCTACGCGCCGCTGAGAGCATGTATTCGATGTAGTATGGCGAGACATAGTCGTCCGCGTCAACGAAAGCGATCCATTCTCCCCGGGCGCGGTCGATCCCGGCGTTCCGCGCGCTCGATACCCCGCCGTTGGGTTTGTGGACCACCTCGATGCGCCCGTCCCCTTTCGCGAGGACGGCGCAAATATCGCCGCTGCCGTCCGTGGAGCCGTCGTCTACCAGTATTATTTGTAGAGCGGGGTAGGTCTGTCCTGTCAGAGAGGCTGCGCACCGAACAATGTACTCCCGCGAGTTATATACCGGCACGATTATAGTAACAAGATCATTGTTGCTGTCAAGGGGTGTTGTTGGTTTGTCCAATTAATCACGTCCTCTGAATGGAGTAAGGGAATAATTGACTTTTTTTGTGATATATGCTACATTCTCTACAGCTCGAATTTGGAGGGATGGCTCATGGGGCCTATGATAAGCGTTGTTGTGCCTGTGTATAACACGGCGGCGCTGCTGCCCCGTTGCGTCGACAGCCTCCTCGCGCAGGCTTGCCCGGATATCGAGATCATCCTGGTCGACGACGGTTCGACCGACGGCGCCGGCGGCTTGTGCGCCCAATATGCCGCCCGGCACGGGAACGTTACTGCGATCTCGCAGCAAAACCGCGGGGTCAGCGCCGCCCGTAACGCGGGGATCGGGGCTGCCCGCGGCCGCTACTTCGGATTCGTGGATTCGGACGACTGGATCGAACCGGATATGTACGGTTCTTTATTGGAAGCCCTTTTGGCTCAAAACGCTAAGATCGCCGCCTGCGGGTATGCTGTGCGCCGCTATGACGGCGCCGGGTCGGACGACAATATCGAAAGCGCAACGCCTCCCCGCCTTGAACTGGAACAGGCGCTCGAAAGCCTGATACACCCGCGCGGGATACAGGGCTTCTTGTGCAACAAACTTTTTGACCGTGAACTGCTTATGCAAGCCGGCGGCGGCAGTCTGCTCCTGCTCGACGAGTCCGTACATGTGTGCGAGGACCTTCTGTTCGTGAGCCAGTGCATCGAGGCGGCGGGGTTCGTCGCCTTTGAGAGCCGCTCCCTCTATGTCTACTGCGTGCGCGATTATGGCGGGCCTGAGAATTACAATCGCCTGAAGCGCGTCTCGGAGCTCGACGCACTTTCCCGGCTTGTCGGCTCATGGTCCCGGATATCCCCGGCGCTTGGGGCATATATGAAGCGCAAATATACGAGCGACGCCTACCATATTCTCCGGGCGGCTGCTGCGGCGCGCGACCGTGCGTACCTGCCTGTGCTGCGGGGCCATCTTGGGCAATACCTGGCGCCCTACCTGCTATCCGGCGCGGTCAAGCCTGCCCAGAAGGCGCGCGTGCTGCTGGCGCTGGCGCTTCCCAACTTCGAGAACCGGGTCAAGGGGATCATAAAGGGGTAGGGTCGAACCGGCTTTTCAGCCGCAGCAGGATTGGAAAGATTGCGCAGGATATCTTGTATGTGGCCTTGTTTTGCATTTTCATGTAAGCTGCGTTCCGGCTCTTTTCCTTTGTCAGTATGCGGTTTTTACGCCAGTGCGGGAACGTCTCGGTGAGCTCCCTGAAATTCAGGCTTAGCGCCTTTTTCCTGAGCACCCTGTCCGGGATCCGGCACATCCGCGAGAAAGAGCTGCAAAGGAGGGTCCGCAAGTACAGGTATTCAAGCTCGTCAGCGTATTGCCCATAAATCCCTTTTTCCTTGTAAAAGTCCAGAACGCCACTCAGTATCTCGAAAATCTGCATGGTCCTTTCTGAACTGGCGTTGTTCAGCGACCCGCTCCTCTGCACATAATGGATCGGGGCTATGTCCACGTAGTCGTATTTGCGTATGTACGGCGTCAGCTTGGAGAAAAAGGACACGTCCTCGTATATGAGCCCGACAGGGAACTGCACCCCGGTGTCCAGGAGCCACGCTCGGCGATAGATCTTGTTCCAGGCCACGTGCCGCCCGTGGCACAGGAGTTCTTCGGACTTGTAGTACTTCGCCATTATTTCGGTGTCTTCGAAATCGGCGTATGTGTGGTGGAGGTTGCACTCCACTATGTCGCTGCCACGTTCGCTGGCTTTTTCGTACATCGCCAGGAACATGTCGGGGTCGACATAATCGTCCGAATCCACATAGCCGACATACTCGCCCGTAGCATACGAAAGCCCACAATTCCTTGCGTCGGAAAGGCCCCCGTTTTCCTTTCCGACGCTTTTCAGTTTTGCGGACTTTCCCTCATACTCTTTGAGTATG
>Ga0123353_10013355_pt1 | contig 11760 bp, 9 predicted proteins | sample TergutLab28metaG_3_FD_92763 | JGI IMG/M metagenome (GOLD analysis project Ga0123353, IMG submission 92763) | Labiotermes labralis P3 segment gut microbial communities from Petit-Saut dam, French Guiana - Lab288 P3 | ecosystem: Host-associated > Arthropoda: Insects > Digestive system > Gut ... | reverse complement strand
GTAAGGTGTAGTCATAACTGTTGATGGACAAACCGTCAATCAATCTGGTACCCACCACACAATATTTGTCGAGCACCCATCCGATCAAAAGAGGTACCACGAGAAGTCCAATGTTTTGCACAAAGAAGGTGAGGGCGATTGCCGTTCCGTATTGCTTTTCGGGCATAATTTTGGCCAATGAGGGCCACATGGCCGAAGGAACCAAAGAGAAGCCAATGCCAAGGAAAATCATGAGTATGACGGCAATCCACCATTGATTTACAAAAGGAGCGGCAAAGAGTGCATGAACAATGGTGATCAAGGAAGCCCCCAGAATCATGAGGTTGGCGCCTTTCCCCACTTTGTCGTAAATGGTGCCAAAAAGAGGAGTGAGGATGATGGCTCCAAAGGGCAACATACTCGGTATCAGTCCCGCCATCTTTGGATCAACAGAGAATTTATTCACCATCAAATCGGTGGCATATTTGAGGAAAGGAAATACCGCCGAATAGAAAAGGACACATAATAGGGCAATATGCCAAAAACCGGGGTTTTTTATGATTGCGCCCAAATCTTTGATGCTGAAAGAGGACTCCTCTCCAGCCGGTTTTGCTGCAATCTGCTGTTTGTCCAATTTTTTATCGTATATTGAGTAGATGGCAAAACAGAGCCCTCCGAGGAGAAGGAGAAAAAGGCCAATCAAAACAGGGGTACTTACCTGACCTGTGGCTCCGGCAATCATGGGAGAGACCGCGATGGCTCCCGCCGAGCCCAATCTGGCAAGCGAAAGCTGAAGGCCCATGGCCAGCGCTAACTCTTTTCCCTTAAACCATCTGACGATGGCTTTACTCACACTGATACCGGCGACTTCGGCGCCTACTCCAAATACGGCATACCCCAAAACGGCATACACCACCTGTTTTTTATATTCAACACCCAAAATAGTCATGGTGCTTTGAATCAGTTCGGGGTTGGAAACCGCCCAGTATTTGAATGCAATACCTGCAATCATCAAAACGCACGAGAGCAATCCCGTGAAACGAATGCCCTTTTTGTCCAACAAGATTCCACCGAGGATTAGCATACCCAAAAAGACGTTGAAAAGAGAGTAGGCGCTGCTAAACAGTCCATATTCTAAACTATTCCACTCATTTTGAGCTTCGAGCATTGATTTCAGCGGAGAAAACACATCAGACGCAACATAGACGGCAAACATGGTGAGCGCAACCAACAAGAGCATCATCCACCGGAGGCCCTTTTGATCGCGAAGAGGAAGTTGGGTTTTTTGATTCATTATCTTTTTTTGTTTGGTATATCTAACTTCAATTCAGGATGTTTATCGGATGACCTTTTGAGGATGAGCGAAACCGCAACCGCCACTACCGCTAAGAATATAAAGAGGTATTCGGCGTGCATGGCACTTTTTACACCGGCCAAATGAGGGTCGGCAATCGCTTTGGAAGTGCGGTCGATAATGATTCCCACAAAGATGGGAACCACCAACATGCCCATATTCTGTATCCAATAGATGAGAGAATAGGCTGTACCTAAATTCTTTTCGGGAATAATCTTAGGTACTGAGGGCCACATGGCGGCAGGCACTAAGGAGTAGCCGATTCCCAATATAGAAAGCCCCAAATAGCCGAAGATGGCCATCCCGGGGGCAAAAGCAATGATCAGGTGTGCCAACAGCACCAATCCGGAACCCAAAATCATAAAGCGGGTAGCGCGTCCCTTAAAATCTATCAACGAACCGAATAGCGGGGTGAATATGATGGTGGTAAAGGGAATTAACGACACCATAAATGAGGCGATGTCGCTTTCGATGCCAAATTGTGGAATGATGATGGAGGTGGCAAAACGGCGGAACGAGATGATGCAGCAATAGAAGAAGACGCAAAGGAGGGAGATTAAGATGAAGTGTTTGTTCCCCAATACCCTGAAAATATCGGAGAACTTAAACTTATCCTCTTTTGACTTGCTACCTCCTTGATTCATACGTTCTTGCGCTATTTGACGGTCGTAGCTGCGGTCGGTAACAAGAAAGATGGTCCAAACAATCAAGGCGATCACCATCAACACCATTCCAATGGCTGCCGGTTTACTCGTTTCGGAGAATGGAATAAAGGGAAGCGAAGTGTTTATTATTCTGGGAACTAACAATAACGCTGTAGCAGTGCCCAACCGTGCCAACGCCAACTGAAGTCCCATCGCAAGCGCCATCTCTTTTCCTTTAAACCACTTGGCAATGGAGCGCGTTACGGCTACACCCGCAATCTCGCTCCCGAGGCCAAAGAGGGCGCATCCGGAATAGGCTAAGGCCAACGAGGGTTTGGAGAAGAATTTCGCCATCGTGGTATGTAGTCCGCTTTGGGCAAAAGATTCCGATATGGCATAGACCACAATGAGCGCACCGCCCACCATTAATCCTAAAAAGAGAGAGCCGGTAAAGCGTACACCCCATTTATCCAACAACATACCACAAATAACCAATCCGCCCCATACGCAAAGCAGCGAATAGGCGCCGCCATAAAAGCCATAATCGCCGGAGCTCCAAGCCAAATCGAGCATCTGGGGATTTTTAAAGATATGGCTGACGGTCGAAAAGATGTCATCAAAAAAATAAGAGGCAAACATGGGGATGGAGAGGCACAGCAACACCATCCAGCGGGCATATTTAGAATTCATATAGCTCAAGATTTGAATTAACGGGAGATTATTTCACAATGTTGGGAAGTTCAAGCCCATACCCCTTCCGCTTATCCTCTTTCTTTAACAGGTAGGCGAAAACGAGCGCCAGAATACCAAAGCAGGTGAAAATGAGCATCGGGAGGGTGTAGTCATACTTTTGAATGGAGCCGTCTGCAAGAGGTATATTGACGATACAATAGTTGTCAAGCACCTTACCAATCAACCATGGAACACACATCAAACCAATATTTTGCACCCAGAAAATCATGGAGTAGGCAGTGCCAAGTTGCTTTTCGGGGATGATTTTGGGTACCGATGGCCACATGGCGGAGGGAACCAAAGAGAAAGCAACGCCCAAGGAGAGAATCAAGATAACCGCAATCCACCAAAAGTCAAGAAAAGGAACGGAGAAGAGGCCATGGATGCAGATGAGCATGAAAGAGCCAAGAACCATAATAGAGGCGCCTTTTCCTCTGCGGTCGTAGAGGTTGCCAAAGAAGGGGGTCAACAAGATGGTTCCAAAAGGCAACAGGGAGGGTATTGTGCCCGCAAAGCTTGGGTTAACGTGAAATTTTTGAACCATCAGGTCTGTGGCATATTTGAGGAATGGGAAAACTGCGGAATAGAAGAGTACGCAAAGAATGGCAATGTACCACCATCCGCGGTTAACAAAAATGGAAAGTATATCCTTGATTTTAAAACTTTCCTCCTCCTCTACTTTAACTTTTACTGCACGTATCTCATTCTCTAATTTTTTGTCCTGGAAGGTGTAGATGAAAAAGGCAATCATGCCAACGCACAGAAGTACCAACCCAAGCAGAATAGGGGTTGAGAGTGTGAAATATCCGGCCAAGAAAGAGGAACTTGCAATCGCAAGTCCGGTTCCAATCCTCGCCATAGCCATCTCCATGCCCATGGCCAAAGCCATCTCTTTTCCCTTAAACCACTTTACAATGACTTTGGAAACGGTAATGCCGGCCACTTCCACCCCAACTCCAAAGATTGCAAAGCCCATACCGGCTACAAGCACCTGCATCTTTGCTCCCAAAAACATTTGTCCATCAAGTGCATGAGTCGTTACTGCCCAATATTTGACCACCGCCCCCAAAACCATAAGGATTGAGGCCATCGTGCCCGAAAAACGGACGCCCATTTTGTCGAGGATAATCCCGCCAATGATCAGCATCAGCAGAAAAACGTTAAACCATCCGTAACCCGAGTTGAAAAGCCCAAATTCAGAACTGGTCCAGCCCAACTGGTTTTCGAGCAAACCCTTTAGAGGAGCCATCACATCGGTAAAGAAGTAACCGCATAACATCATAAATGAGACGATGATGAGTGCAATCCAACGCGCTCCCTTGGAGTCGCGAAGCGATTTTTGGAATTTTTCCATATAGTTTTTCAATTAAAATTTGGCAAAGTAAGCGATTTTTTGTGACAAAACCACAAATTATTCTGTTCTGATTTCATCCACGGGATTTGCCGTGCCAATAGAATTTAGAGAGGGAGCGGCAAAGTTTTTCCGACTATATGTCATTTTTTTTGAATATCTTTGTCGGTCAGTAATGCAAAGAAATCTATGCTTGGTTTTGAAGTTCGTTTTAAAGATAAGGTAGTACAGGCTGCCATGGGCGACAAAGGCGTATTGCATGTAATTGTCAATTATTGCAACAAAAGTGTTGTTCCGGAGAATAATGCCACACTTCTTAACATTGGCGGATTGGACTCGTTTGAACATTTGAGATGGTTTGTTGGTAATATTGATGATGTTGACCAAATAACCATCAAGGTAGTTGAAGTAGAACAGGTTTCCGAACCAATGAGTCGTTATCCTCAAGATAGAGAGGAACTGCTGCAAACCTATCATTCACTAAAGAAAGAGTTGCAAGAGGAGGGGTTGCTATGAAAGGCTTTGAAGTAACGTTCAGGGGCAAAACTGTCAGGATTGCTGTAAATGAGCCTATAGTGTTTTGTGTTCTAGTCAAAAAGATACATGGACAATTGGACATGAGTGTTAATGCATCGTTATTGAATACCCATATCCACACACAGTTGTCGTGGATGTGGGCGGATGATTTAAAGGAGGGTGACGAAATTTTTATTGAACGGAAAGAGGTGGAAGAAAGTTCCCCGACTCTATTTCCGCCTGCGTATTTTGACCCTAATAACCCTCCGGCTCCACCAACCCCCACTCCGGAACAACACCACGAAATGTGGCAATACAGATTGAAACGCTTTAGAGATATTGAATCTCTTTTGCATAAGGAGGGACTTATTTGATGATTAATTTCTATATTTGAACGATTTTTTAAACGGTTACAAGATGAAAACAAAACACAACAAAACGCTACTGCTTTTCTTTTTAGCAGTTATGATGATGGGATTCGCATTGGAGTCCGCCGCTCAGGATTGGCCGGTATGGCGGGGAGTCGATCGCCATGGCGTCTATCATGAAGCCAACCTTAACCTTGATTGGACGACCCAAAAGCCTCCTATTTTGTGGACGTACAGAGAGGCCGGATCGGGATACGCTTCGCCTGCCATTGTGGGCACAACCCTCTATTGTCAAGGTGGTTCGGATGGGAACGACTTTGCGTTTGCCTTAGATACAAAAACCGGCAACCTCAAGTGGAAACAGAACCTTGGCCCTGAGCATACTGCCTATCAGAATCGCGGAAACAGCGCCCGCGGATCGATCACAGTGGATGGCAACAAACTCTATTTGATTCGTGCAGACGGGATTATTCACTGCCTTGCAGCAGCCGATGGCAAGATGCTCTGGCAGAAAGATTTCATTAAAGATTTTGGCGGAAAGATTATGTCCGGCTGGGGGTTTAGCGAGTCGCCTCTTGTGGATGGCAATTTGGTCATCTGCACACCCGGCGGAAGCGGGGGAACCATGGTCGCGCTTGACAAAAATTCGGGAGAAGTTGTGTGGAGGTCAACAGAATGGACAGATGACGCCGGATACTCCTCCCCTATTGTTGTGGAAGTGGACGGGATTCGGCAATATGTACAACAATCGGGAAAAGGTTTTGCAGGAGTCGCGGCAAAAGATGGTAAGTTGTTGTGGAAAATTGAGGTTGAAATATATAGGACTGCCATCATTCCCACGCCCGTGCCTCATGGCAATTTAGTTTATGTAACTGCCGGATATAATGGAGGTTGCCACCTTGTGCGCCTTACCAAATCGGGCAACGGGTGCAATGCAGAGGTTGTCTATGCCAATAAAAATATGGTCAATCAGCATGGCGGAGTATCCCTCCTCAATGGCTATGTATATGGCTTTACCGATGGTATGGGCTTTGTCTGTCAAGATTTCACAACCGGTGAAATCGCTTGGAGGGAGCGGGTGCCCGAACTGCTCAAAGGCGCTACCCTTGCGGTAAACGACCGTATCCTACTTCAAAATGAACGAGATGGTCTAATAGCCCTTGTGGCTGCTTCGTCTGATGGCTGGAAAGAGTATGGCAGGATGGAGTTTCCTGAACGTACAGATATCGTAACGCAGGATAAGATGATCTGGACACATCCCGTTGTTTCAGATGGCAAACTCTACTTGCGGGATCACAACTTACTCTTCTGTTTTGATTTAAAGAAATAGAGACGGGTTTAAAGAAATTGAGACGATTGATTTAAAGAAAAAGAGACGGGTTGCCCCGTCTCTTTTTCTCTTGCACAGAACACAGTAGATCTACTTTTACTGTGTTTTTTCGCTCTTCTCACCGCACTTATCTCCACACTTATCACCACACTTATCTCCGCACTCTCCACCACACTTATCTCCACACTCTTTTCCTTCGCACTCTTTTCCTTCGCACTCTTTTCCTTCGCAACATGCTTTGTCTTCGGTCTTACCACCGCAGCATGAGTCAACTTTTTCGGTAGCGACAGACTCTTCTGCAACTTTTTTGTTTGGGTTATTCCCACAGGCAGCAAAACAAAGAGCGGCCATCAAAATGAAGGCAAACGTTAACTTTCTCATTTTCTTTTAATTTTATTGATTGGACAAACGGTTATTTCTCCGCAAAGGTATTAATCTTTTTTAAATTCCACAAAAAAAGTTTTACGTGCAGTGTATCTCACTTTTTTTTACCTTTGCACGCATGAGATTACTCCTTATCGCCGCGCTCTCTATCTGCGCAATGGGTATTGACTATTGCATCTTCCTCAACATCGCCAAAAGGACAAAACCACACCCCGAAAAGCGATGGATGAAGTTTCTCTATGCAGGATATGCTTTTGCCGTTGACATCTTCATCTTTGCCTTTATCTCTATCGCCTACCGATGGCCCTTTTACGGCCCCAACTCCATATCTCCCCTTCCGCTCTGGTTGGCGTGGCTCTTCTTTCTCAATACCCTCCCAAAGTGCGCCTACTTTCTGCTCCATATTGTGTCGAAATGTGTGGGAAGAGGCGCCGACGAAAGATACGGCAGATGGATACGCCGGATAGGCATCGCTTTCGCCCTCTACACCGCTTTTATTCTTCTAAAAGGCTCCCTATACAATACTCGTCACTTTGAAATTCAAGAGGTTAGCATTGAATCCTCAAAGATTCCGCACGCCTTTAACGGCTACAAAATAGCGCTCTTTAGCGATGTACACTTGGGGAACCTTAGCCGTCAGGAATCTTTTTTACACCAATTTGTGACAGAAATCAATAGCCTTGAAGCCGATCTTGTCCTTTTCGCAGGTGACTTGGTGAATATGTATGCCCAAGAAATCACGCCCGAAGTAGCGGCAATCCTCTCGCAAATAAGGGCGCCGGATGGAATCTTTAGCGTTTTGGGGAACCACGACATGGGCGCATACATCCGGCAGCAGCACGAAGTGGCCGCTCAAAAGCAGCAGCGCGAAGTGGTCAGCGAAGGGGTCGCCCACCGGCAGCAGCGCGAAGTGGCCGCTCGCCGGCAGCAGCGCGAAGTGGTCGCCCGGCAGCAAGAGATGGGGTGGCGCGTGTTGCAAAACGAGTCGGTTCATATATATAGAGGAGGTGATTCTTTAGGTTTATGCGGCGTGCCCTACCCGCCCGTTCCTCCTCTTTTTTCGCCATCGATTTCCGATTACGATCCCCTGCTCGCCACCCGCCTGCTCAACCCCTCCGGCTTCAACATGATGCTTTGCCACACCCCAAAGGTTTGGGATACGATGCAAGACACCCTAACGGATTGGGATACGATGCAGGACAGCCTAAAGGATTGGGGTACGATGCAGGACACCCTGACGGTCTGGGGTACGATGCAGGACAGTCCCGCCCTTTCACGGGTGGTGGATCTGATGTTGAGCGGGCACACCCATGCCATGCAATTGAAACTGAAAATCTGTCGCTTGAAGTGGTCCCCGGCCAAATGGATGTACCGTAACTGGTCGGGGCTGTATGAGCGCGATGGACGTTATCTTTATGTGAATGAGGGAATTGGATATGTGCTCTATCCGATGAGAATTGGGGGAAAGCCTGAGATTACCTTGCTTACACTTGTAACCAACAATCCAAGCCCCTGAACCTTTCATCTTTATACTTTGACCAATAAACCGGTACATATTAAGAAGTAATTACTATCTTTGGTCTTTGGTTGTGGAGGAAGAAAAGCAAACTTTTGAAACGTAATAAAATGAACAAACGATCATTATCTCTCTTAGCAACCGCCCTGATGAGTGCGGTATTCGTAACGTTTTGCGGTGAAACTGTTGATAGAATCGCCACCATAAACATTGAAGCGCAGTCAGGTTCACTCACGGAAGGCACCTCCGGCGATGTTACATTTGTTGTGAATACGTTGAACATCGACAACTCTTTATCAGGCACGGTTCAGTGGTATTCAGATGTTACGGCTGTTTCAACCATCACCCAACCCTCATGGCTCTCCACATCGTTGTCCATAGGAGACGAAAAGCGTACCCTGACGATCAGCGCCACATCTTCCTCACAGGAGGGAACGTACTATTTCCACATCACGATTAATGGCACGCGGTCGATGCAGGTGGGCGTCTTAACAATTGGCCCGTCAGACGTAATCCCCCCCCCCCCTCCCCCCCCACCCCCACCTCCTCCTACCGGCAACGTTGGGCCTCGTGAAAATAACTATGATGACCCTCCAAATGGAATCTATGTCTCTCCCTCCGGGAATGACGCCACAGCAGATGGCTCTGTGGACAAACCCTATAAGAGCATCAATACCGCTTTACGCGCTGCTTCGTCGGGCAGCACCATCGTTTTGCGCAGTGGCACCTATCGGGAAGGGGTCGAGGTTCGCGTCCGCACACCCAATGTTACCATAAAGTCCGCCAAGGGCGAGTGGGCTATCATTGACCTCTCTTCACCAAATCCCGGAAAAGAATGGGACTCAGGCGTCTATTTTGATGTGGAGTCATCGGGCGGCAAGCTTCAAGCCGTTGAAGTGATTGGGGGCTATTATGCGGTTTCCATTGAAACTACTTGGGATTGGGGGCCTACCTATCCGTTAAGAGAAGGAGCGTCCAATATTATTATCGAAGATTGTAACCTGCACGATTCAACAGATGATGTGGTTAAGGTCAAGCCAAATTGTAAGAACATTATTATCCGCTACAACAAAATTCATCATTCGGGACGGGCGCATGTCTCACACCCTGACTTTACCTCAGGAGAGCGCAATGCCGAAGGCATAGACAATGTGAACGGAGACGGAATGCACGTCCATAATAACTACATCCATGATATTTGCAGTAATGCAATCTACGCCAAAGGCGGCGCAGCCAATGTCATCATTGAAAATAATCGTATTGAACGCGCTTATGGAGCGGGAATTATGCTTGGTTTTGATACCAGCCCCGAGTATTTCAGCATCAATGTGAATCCGAAATACTACGAAAATATAAACGGCATTGTACGCAACAACCTCATCATCGACACAGGCTGGGAAGGCATTGGTTTATACGCCTCAAAGGACGCTCAGGTCTATAACAACACAATTGTCAACGCAGTCACTTATGGCACCGGAAAATACCACAGCCCCATTTACTACGGTGTTGCCACTCAGGATTGGGACAACCCCGCCGGCTGCCCTCCGAGCGTCAACCCCAATGTTCATCACAACATTGTAAGTCAGCCCTCTTCCTACACCGGTCGCATGATAGACATTCGGTATGTTTCCAATTTTTATAGTCCCGCTACCTATCCGGGCCTTTTGTCCTACGATTTGTCTGCCCTTGATGGCAAACCCACGATGAACAACAATTGTTACTACATTGCCGGAAAGAGCGTAACCTTTACCGATAATCGTCCGGGGGGAAAGGAAAATATGGGACTTTCCGTATGGCAATCGCACATCAGCGGCGACAACGGCTCCATTGAGGTGAATCCCGCCCTCGACTCCGACTATTTGGCAACCCACGCGCAGTGTGCAGGTATGGGAATTACCATTCCGCTGAAATAGAGGGAATAGTGATTACCATTCCGTTAAAATGAGAGATGTTTGGGGAGGCTACTCCCCAAATATCTCTTTCAATTTTGCGTCCATTTCACTTGAGTTACCCACATATAAGGCCAATATTTCGCCACGAGGGCTAATCAAAATTTTGGTTGGATAGGCTCTGACGTTGTAATTTGTCACCACTTCCATACCCTTTTCGTTGGTTGTAAGGTTGACCTGTTTCCATAGAAGGCCGTCTTCTTCAATGGCTTGCAACCATTTTTCGGTACTTTCCCCTCTTTGGTTGGCCAAACCAAGGATGTCGAAATTTTTGCCTTTATACTTGTTGTATATCTCAATCAGATGGGGGTGGCTCATGCGGCAGGGTCCACACCACGAGCCCCAGAAATCGAGAATCAGGTATTTGCCGTTGTAATCAGACAAGGATATCTGTTGCTCATCTTTATCAACAAGGGTGAACGCGGGCGCCTGTTTTCCTCTGCTTTGCTCCAACGCTCCTTGTTTGTCTGAAGTTTCTTTAAACAGTTTTGCATGATGAGAACTCTTTCCCTTTTCACTTAATCCGTCGTATAACTCTTTGGATAGGGCATAATCGGTTTGGGCGGTGAGGTAGGTGTTCAACAGAAATCCGCTCAGCGGAGAGTCGGGATGTGCTTTTATCGTCTCGGAAAGCGCCCCCCTATCTCCACCGCTTCTCGTTTGGTTGATGTAAAAGTTCCAATCGTCCACAGCGTCTCCCTCAAAGGTAGCGTTTGTCCACGAATCTGTATTGGATGTGAATTTTACCGTGCCGGGCACAATAAACATCCTCAAAGCCATGCCGCCTCCGGGAGGCAATAACCTCACCAAATCGGGGTATTCCATGTTGAAGGAAAACACAAATTTTTCTTTGGTTATGGTTGCCGTTTCATTTTGACGTCCTCCGCGCATAAGACCAACCTGATCACCATCTTTGGCGCCAATAAGGGTGCCCTCGATTTTATAGTTTTGGTTCGATTCCTGACCGTAAGCAACCACTGTACAAAGAACCAAAAAAGGTAGTAATAATTTCTTTTTCATCGCTTTATTATTTTTAAATCGTATCATTATGTTATCATTCAGTTTGCCAATATTTTTCCTCTCTTCATCACAATATTTATTTTTCGCAAATTCTTTATGTCTTCAATAGGATTAGCATCAAGTATCACTAAGTCAGCATCTTTATCTTGAGCAATGGAGCCTTTTTGCCGGTGCCCCTGAAATGTTTCTGCTGCAATAATGGTTGCTGAGCGTAGTGCGTCAAAATGAGAAAAACCACATCGTTCAACCAAATAGTCTATTTCGTCGAACAGAGGGGGAAAGGGGTCATTGGGAGAGATGAACCAATCCGTTCCGGTTGAAATCTTTATGCCTGCTTCATAAGCCTTTCGGGTAATGTCTGCTACATAATCTTTTTCCGCTCCCCTCGACCCTTTTAAACTCACGCATAACGTGGCATCCAATATGACGTTATTTTTCAGCGCGTTTTCAAAAAAATTGTCGAGGTTGATATTTCGCAAATCAACTTTGCTTTTCTGTGCATCTCCCTGTGAGTAATCGGTAATAACCCCTTCAAAAGCCTCGTTTTCGAGCATATATGAATGTGACATAACATCCACTCCAGCTGCTGCAACTTCATGAGGCTTTGCCGGATAGAG
>Ga0123353_10013354_pt1 | contig 11760 bp, 5 predicted proteins | sample TergutLab28metaG_3_FD_92763 | JGI IMG/M metagenome (GOLD analysis project Ga0123353, IMG submission 92763) | Labiotermes labralis P3 segment gut microbial communities from Petit-Saut dam, French Guiana - Lab288 P3 | ecosystem: Host-associated > Arthropoda: Insects > Digestive system > Gut ... | reverse complement strand
CAACTAGATGACACTTGCTTTATTATATATTGCTCAACATGTTTCAGACGTTAATACGTCCATCTTCAGGAGCTAGCGAGTACTTGTTGTGTTGTGTAGGCTGCAATGATAGAGGTTTTGTGTCAAATATCAAGATGATGCACGGTCCAATACGCATAATATTCACTCATACATCAAATTTCATACAAATCCGTCCAGTGGGAGCTGAGCTGTTTCATGCGGATGGAAAGACAGAAAAGCAAGACAGAAAGACAGACGTACAGAAAGACAGGCACACGACGAAGCTGATAGTCGCCCGTCGCAAATTTTTTGAAAGCGCCCAAAAAATGCCAATATAATGCTGTCGACCTACCAGATGAGCTTCGAGCCTGGCAGTAGTGACTTTGACGCAAACTGGGCAAAAACGCAGTGATGTATTGTGCTCGAGAACTGCTACTACTACTTCCCGTTTCGATCTATCGGGTTACCAGCGTTCGTTAACACCTAAAAAGTGGCTACAAGTTGAACATGACAAATACAGCTATAGACAGAACCTATGTCCTTTATCCTCAGAGTTGGCCCGGCGATAGGAGATACCACCCGCATTGTCAAGGTCAACGCTGTTTTCTTCAGTCGACGACAGCATGTTTACGACCAAGCTACTAGGCTCAGGCGACAGGGATTGTATGTTGAACTGTTCTGGAACCTAAGCTGGGAGACGCCGACTACCTGTACAGGGTTTGTGACTTGTCGCTTCCATTCCCTCAACGCAAATGGAGGCGTCGTAACTATCGTTTTCTTCAACGTGTCCATAATTCATCACAAAACGTCACTAATCATTAGACGCCATATATATTGACTACGCCGTCGTCACGTGATCTACGAATACTTGTGCGCCTTCAAGTGGATCTTTCTACAGGCGGCGAACCCTAATTACACGGAACGAGGATGAAACAAACTGTCAGTATTTTGCTCCTGTTTTATAAGCGCAACGCCTCGGCATCTTTTATTTCTTTCACAGGGAAAAAGTAGCCGTGTTGGTATATGAACAGAACAGAAGCAATAATAATTGTGTAAAAGCCATGCTGTGTAGCAGTGACAAAAATAGCTTGCAGCTTGGGGGACAACACGGCTCGGCCATTAGCTCTTATGAAGGGCGTCACAACAGCTTGGAAACCGAACGTGACCTGCTCAGTGGCGTGCTCACTCTCGACCAATCACCGCAGAATGGACCAGTGGCGTGCTTACCAACGACCCACCAATTTATCTGTAAGTTTTAGAACCGTGACAACTTGTATCTTGTATTCAGCAGCACTACAACGTACAGGATCAGCAGCCGACTCCAAACCTTACAAATACCGCTTGGAAACCGCATGTAGCCTGATCAGTGGCGTGATGACTAATGACAGTAATCAATATTTGTTATCATATACCAAGATGGTACGAGACGAATTAAAGCAAACTACTCCAGTCTCGACTTACAGATATAATTCCTTACAGGCTTACTTGTGGAACTGTACGTTTCAACATCAAACATCAATTTCCGTGTCTTTCAAAGTCACACAGTAATGACTAACAAAAGACACTCTTCATGGCTGATTACCCTTGAAGAAGAAGGCGACGCGATACCTCTAAGCGTCGGTAACCACATACCCAGCGACACAACGTATAATTACTGCAGACTGTAGTCCTCATAGGTACACGACGTTACTTAGGACGCCTTCATTTCTTAAAAAAATGTCGATATAAGATACAATGCTAGCGAGCACTAAACATAGTAACTGTAGCACAAAATACACTAACTGTAGCACTAAACAAGGAAACTGTAGCACAAAACAAGGAAACTGTAGCACTAAACACGGTAACTCTAGCACCTAACACAGTAACAGTAGCACTAAACACAGCAACCGAAGCACTCAACACAGTAACTGTAGCACTACACACAGTAACAGTAACACTGAACACTGTAACTGCAGCACTAAATACAGTAGCTGTAGCACAAAACACGAAACACAGTAACAGTAAAACTAAACACAGTAACTGTAGCACAAAATACACTAACTGTAGCACTAAACAGAGTAACTATAGCACAAAACACACTAACTGTAGCACTAAACAAGGAAACTGTAGCACTAAACACGGTAACTGTAGCACTAAACACGGTAACTGTAGCACCTAACACAGTAACAGTAGCACTAAACACAGCAACCGAAGCACTAAACACAGAAACTGTAGCACTAAACACAGCAACCGAAGCACTCAACACAGTAACTGTAGCACTACACGCAGTAACAGTAACTCTGAACACTGTAACTGCAGCACTAAATACAGTAACTGTAGCACAAAACACAGTAACACTGAACACAGTAACAGTAATACTAAGCACAGTAACTGCAGCACAAAACACAGTAACAGTAATAATAAACACGCTAACTGTAGCACAAAACACCGTAACAGTAACACTGAACACAGTAACAGTAATACTAAACACAGTAACTGTAGCACAAAACACAGTAACAGTAACATTGAACACAGTAACAGTAATACTAAACACAGTAACTATAGCACAAAACACAGTAACAGTAATACTAAACACAGTAACTGTAGCACAAAACACAGTAACAGTAACACTGAACACGGTAACAGTAATACTAAACACAGTAACTGTAGCACAAAACACAGTAACAGTAACACTAAACACGGTAAGAGTAATACTAAGCACAGAAACTGTAGCACAAAACACAGTAACTGTAGGACTACACACAGTAACAGTAATACTAAACACGGTAACTGCAGCACAACAAGATCACCACCATACCACTACCACCACCCACCTCTACCACACTGCTGGATATTGCGACAGCCCAATCAGCCAGTCTCGTCTTCCATGTTTTACAAATACGATTCCACGGCAAATGTTTGCACAGTTTTAGTGCTAACTTTATATCAATATCTGGCAGCAGGAACGAAACCGTCATACAAATTTCACGTTTTATCAGTCAGTGCCATCAGATCAAAAACTAAACAGAGATGTCATTAGGATGACAAGCCCTTCTTTACACTTCTCAGAGCATTACCCAAATGAAATTTCCTCTCATAGCGCTAATGGAATATTTGGCAGCTATATTACCAGAAAATATTTCAAACCCCTACATTAAGCAGTCCACAGACTCAACGTGGGGCTGCTCGGTTGCTTCTATGTGTTAACGGCCTAAATCGCGCGTACCGCCTACAGAAGTGTGTTCAGGTTACACGCGTAACGACCAAGTCGGAGAAGTTGCCGCTGTCTCACGGCGTTATGCTGGCGGCCATGCAGGCCTTCCTCACCCAAGGCTTCATCTGGAACTGTCCGACAATGAACATATCGTTATACATAAGTTATACATAACGGAAACACTCAAGTCCTACTGAGTTCTTACGAAGCGTCCACAGCTAAAAAGTCGCCGACGTTTCGAACGATCTCTTCAATGTCAGTTCCAGATGAAGCCTTGGCTGCGGAAGGCCTGCATGGCCGCCAGCATAACGCCGTGAGACAGCGGCAACTTCTCCGACTTGGTCGTTAGGCGTGTAACCTGAACACACTTCTGTAGGCGGTACGTGCGATTTAGGCCGACAAGACATACAAGGAATCGAACAGCCCCACGTTGAGTCTGTGGACTACTTGACCTTGCTGTTCCAAGTGACGTAAGCATCATCGTGAACGTATCTGAGTGTTCAGGTCCAAAAAAACTTGATCCCTTAAAACTCAACATGTTCTTGATTTTTCCATCGTCGTCTATGTCTTCCTACGTACCGCCGTCCCTAGGGTTGGTATTGGAGAACCAATCTTGGTAATCGATTCGTGTCCATTCGCTAAGTATATTGTTATTACTAACATTCTGCAGACCACCGTTCGGGAAGCGCCGACATAATACAACCCTCCAAACGCATAGCTGTGCACTCTACAGCCTTAAACTGCGTGCTATGCCGGCAGCGAAAAGCGTCCGCCGGATAGTATAACTAACGAAAATACAAGAATAAAACGTCTAAAACCTTAAAACGGTATAGAGGATGTAGGAGGGCAGGCGTTTGTTTCAGGTTGATCCGTACTTCATTCTACAAAACCAACCAACCTTAATGCGACGTCAGCACCTCGCAGAGGAGCTGATTCATCTTACAGTCACGTGATGAATAACGCAGCTGGCCACCTTACCTGGAACAAAGACACAATGAGTGTTAAGGTCAGATTCCAATACTAGAATCAGGGGTTGTGGTGAGGTGACGTCATACAGCTTGGGTAAGTACTGAGTTTCAGAGGAGCCTGCCTGCTGCTTCATCTTCATTGAATAAGAAATAAGACGAACTGGAAAATATCTCTTCCCCCCCCCTCCCCAACTAAATATAGAGGCAGTAGGCTTCTTCGAAACAAAAATAAAAGAACTGAGGGAAGCGAAATTTTCTTCTATTCTCCTTTGTCAAATGGAATGTAACTCTGTGCATTGTTACCGAAGAATATATAAATTTACTCACGACAATATTATTCATATCTCACGGAAGTACGAATTTTTTTTATAACTGTGTCTAGCAATTAATTCTTTCTTTTTGAAGCGGTCTGTTATGTTTTCGCTGTCAATCAGCGCAGAACCGGAGCCCAGACAGAAGTGTTCCGCTGTGCGATCAGCAGAAGTCAGCTATATGCAGCACAACAAAATGACAGTTTTGGCACACCTTGTATCTCACGGTCTTACGAAAGCAGGTCCAGTTACTCAACTACGCTCTAGAAACATCTTGATATCACTTTGGTGTTTAAGAGATCTTATGTTCATATCGGACAACCAGTATGTACGGTGCTATCGCTAACTTTTCCCACTTAGATGTACCTAAGAACACGCCCGGCCAAGTGAAGCCTGGGTCCGTTTCCGTGGCTCTACCGAACCCAACTTCTCCAGCTCATCCCTACAGTTACTTCCCAACTCACCACAACACGCACCCACCCAGTCACATCGCAACTGCCTGCCCAACTCACAACCCACAAGTAGTATCACAACTCTCACCGCTAACTAGTAATTCACAGTGTCACGAGACGAACGCAACTACTAGCTTCGTCGTCGTGTAAAACTGGGCGAAAAACTCCCCAAATTTTTCACATTAAAGTCAGTTTGAATCATATGAACCTGAACCATACTCGAGCAGTTTCAGTGCTACCAGGGACATATCCATGCACATCTCTACCTGTAGAACAGTCCATTAAGCGTTAATTGCAATAGTCTCTTTCCAGACGTTGCTGTTACTGAAGGTGGGGAATTTGAAATAAAATGCAAGGCGTTGGAGTGCCCTCCGGTGGCATTACAAGAACTTCCTTTAAATCGGTATAATGGATCAAAACTTGAAAGGCAGAGCACACAAAAACACAGCCAGCACAGCGATATCAGAACTTCCCTTCCTCCTTCTTAGGAAGGAAATCAGGTTAAGAAGGTGGTATGAAGACACATACAGAGCTTTGCTCCACTAAAAAGGAGGAAATAATGGGGATATGGTGCTGAGTTAGTCTACTTCCTCTTTAATGGCGTGGCAGACCGTAGAGGTCCAGGGCCTCCTCATTGTCATGGCTTGACGATCATATTCAAATACACCGTACTCGGTAGGACTCCTCTGGATGAGTGATCAGCTCGTCGCAGAGGGATCTACCTGACAACACACAACACTCACAACAGACAGACATGCTTTGGACATTCTGAGGACCGTGCATCGCGATATATTCTTATAATAAAACCAACGAGATGCACTAATTTCTCAAATTTATTTTTTGAATAGAACTCTACAAGTTTCGGACAGGTTTTGTGTCCATCATCAGGAGTCTAGTACTGTATACAAGCAAAAGGTATATGTCACACAGGTTATGCTGACTGCTTGCTAGCGGGATCCCGCTAGCAAGCAGTCAGCATAACCTGTGTGACATATACCTTTTGCTTGTATACAGTACTAGACTCCTGATGATGGACACAAAACCTGTCCGAAACTTGTAGAGTTCTATTCAAAAAATAAATTTGAGAAATTAGTGCATCTCGTTGGTTTTATTATAAGAATATATCGCGATGCACGGTCCTCAGAATGTCCAAAGCATGTCTGTCTGTTGTGAGTGTTGTGTGTTGTCAGGTAGATCCCTCTGCGACGAGCTGATCACTCATCCAGAGGAGTCCTACCGAGTACGGTGTATTTGAATATGATCGTCAAGCCATGACAATGAGGAGGCCCTGGACCTCTACGGTCTGCCACGCCATTAAAGAGGAAGTAGACTAACTCAGCACCATATCCCCATTATTTCCTCCTTTTTAGTGGAGCAAAGCTCTGTATGTGTCTTCATACCACCTTCTTAACCTGATTTCCTTCCTAAGAAGGAGGAAGGGAAGTTCTGATATCGCTGTGCTGGCTGTGTTTTTGTGTGCTCTGCCTTTCAAGTTTTGATCCATTATACCGATTTAAAGGAAGTTCTTGTAATGCCACCGGAGGGCACTCCAACGCCTTGCATTTTATTTCAAATTCCCCACCTTCAGTAACAGCAACGTCTGGAAAGAGACTATTGCAATTAACGCTTAATGGACTGTTCTACAGGTAGAGATGTGCATGGATATGTCCCTGGTAGCACTGAAACTGCTCGAGTATGGTTCAGGTTCATATGATTCAAACTGACTTTAATGTGAAAAATTTGGGGAGTTTTTCGCCCAGTTTTACACGACGACGAAGCTAGTAGTTGCGTTCGTCTCGTGACACTGTGAATTACTAGTTAGCGGTGAGAGTTGTGATACTACTTGTGGGTTGTGAGTTGGGCAGGCAGTTGCGATGTGACTGGGTGGGTGCGTGTTGTGGTGAGTTGGGAAGTAACTGTAGGGATGAGCTGGAGAAGTTGGGTTCGGTAGAGCCACGGAAACGGACCCAGGCTTCACTTGGCCGGGCGTGTTCTTAGGTACATCTAAGTGGGAAAAGTTAGCGATAGCACCGTACATACTGGTTGTCCGATATGAACATAAGATCTCTTAAACACCAAAGTGATATCAAGATGTTTCTAGAGCGTAGTTGAGTAACTGGACCTGCTTTCGTAAGACCGTGAGATACAAGGTGTGCCAAAACTGTCATTTTGTTGTGCTGCATATAGCTGACTTCTGCTGATCGCACAGCGGAACACTTCTGTCTGGGCTCCGGTTCTGCGCTGATTGACAGCGAAAACATAACAGACCGCTTCAAAAAGAAAGAATTAATTGCTAGACACAGTTATAAAAAAAATTCGTACTTCCGTGAGATATGAATAATATTGTCGTGAGTAAATTTATATATTCTTCGGTAACAATGCACAGAGTTACATTCCATTTGACAAAGGAGAATAGAAGAAAATTTCGCTTCCCTCAGTTCTTTTATTTTTGTTTCGAAGAAGCCTACTGCCTCTATATTTAGTTGGGGAGGGGGGGGGAAGAGATATTTTCCAGTTCGTCTTATTTCTTATTCAATGAAGATGAAGCAGCAGGCAGGCTCCTCTGAAACTCAGTACTTACCCAAGCTGTATGACGTCACCTCACCACAACCCCTGATTCTAGTATTGGAATCTGACCTTAACACTCATTGTGTCTTTGTTCCAGGTAAGGTGGCCAGCTGCGTTATTCATCACGTGACTGTAAGATGAATCAGCTCCTCTGCGAGGTGCTGACGTCGCATTAAGGTTGGTTGGTTTTGTAGAATGAAGTACGGATCAACCTGAAACAAACGCCTGCCCTCCTACATCCTCTATACCGTTTTAAGGTTTTAGACGTTTTATTCTTGTATTTTCGTTAGTTATACTATCCGGCGGACGCTTTTCGCTGCCGGCATAGCACGCAGTTTAAGGCTGTAGAGTGCACAGCTATGCGTTTGGAGGGTTGTATTATGTCGGCGCTTCCCGAACGGTGGTCTGCAGAATGTTAGTAATAACAATATACTTAGCGAATGGACACGAATCGATTACCAAGATTGGTTCTCCAATACCAACCCTAGGGACGGCGGTACGTAGGAAGACATAGACGACGATGGAAAAATCAAGAACATGTTGAGTTTTAAGGGATCAAGTTTTTTTGGACCTGAACACTCAGATACGTTCACGATGATGCTTACGTCACTTGGAACAGCAAGGTCAAGTAGTCCACAGACTCAACGTGGGGCTGTTCGATTCCTTGTATGTCTTGTCGGCCTAAATCGCACGTACCGCCTACAGAAGTGTGTTCAGGTTACACGCCTAACGACCAAGTCGGAGAAGTTGCCGCTGTCTCACGGCGTTATGCTGGCGGCCATGCAGGCCTTCCGCAGCCAAGGCTTCATCTGGAACTGACATTGAAGAGATCGTTCGAAACGTCGGCGACTTTTTAGCTGTGGACGCTTCGTAAGAACTCAGTAGGACTTGAGTGTTTCCGTTATGTATAACTTATGTATAACGATATGTTCATTGTCGGACAGTTCCAGATGAAGCCTTGGGTGAGGAAGGCCTGCATGGCCGCCAGCATAACGCCGTGAGACAGCGGCAACTTCTCCGACTTGGTCGTTACGCGTGTAACCTGAACACACTTCTGTAGGCGGTACGCGCGATTTAGGCCGTTAACACATAGAAGCAACCGAGCAGCCCCACGTTGAGTCTGTGGACTGCTTAATGTAGGGGTTTGAAATATTTTCTGGTAATATAGCTGCCAAATATTCCATTAGCGCTATGAGAGGAAATTTCATTTGGGTAATGCTCTGAGAAGTGTAAAGAAGGGCTTGTCATCCTAATGACATCTCTGTTTAGTTTTTGATCTGATGGCACTGACTGATAAAACGTGAAATTTGTATGACGGTTTCGTTCCTGCTGCCAGATATTGATATAAAGTTAGCACTAAAACTGTGCAAACATTTGCCGTGGAATCGTATTTGTAAAACATGGAAGACGAGACTGGCTGATTGGGCTGTCGCAATATCCAGCAGTGTGGTAGAGGTGGGTGGTGGTAGTGGTATGGTGGTGATCTTGTTGTGCTGCAGTTACCGTGTTTAGTATTACTGTTACTGTGTGTAGTCCTACAGTTACTGTGTTTTGTGCTACAGTTTCTGTGCTTAGTATTACTCTTACCGTGTTTAGTGTTACTGTTACTGTGTTTTGTGCTACAGTTACTGTGTTTAGTATTACTGTTACCGTGTTCAGTGTTACTGTTACTGTGTTTTGTGCTACAGTTACTGTGTTTAGTATTACTGTTACTGTGTTTTGTGCTATAGTTACTGTGTTTAGTATTACTGTTACTGTGTTCAATGTTACTGTTACTGTGTTTTGTGCTACAGTTACTGTGTTTAGTATTACTGTTACTGTGTTCAGTGTTACTGTTACGGTGTTTTGTGCTACAGTTAGCGTGTTTATTATTACTGTTACTGTGTTTTGTGCTGCAGTTACTGTGCTTAGTATTACTGTTACTGTGTTCAGTGTTACTGTGTTTTGTGCTACAGTTACTGTATTTAGTGCTGCAGTTACAGTGTTCAGAGTTACTGTTACTGCGTGTAGTGCTACAGTTACTGTGTTGAGTGCTTCGGTTGCTGTGTTTAGTGCTACAGTTTCTGTGTTTAGTGCTTCGGTTGCTGTGTTTAGTGCTACTGTTACTGTGTTAGGTGCTACAGTTACCGTGTTTAGTGCTACAGTTACCGTGTTTAGTGCTACAGTTTCCTTGTTTAGTGCTACAGTTAGTGTGTTTTGTGCTATAGTTACTCTGTTTAGTGCTACAGTTAGTGTATTTTGTGCTACAGTTACTGTGTTTAGTTTTACTGTTACTGTGTTTCGTGTTTTGTGCTACAGCTACTGTATTTAGTGCTGCAGTTACAGTGTTCAGTGTTACTGTTACTGTGTGTAGTGCTACAGTTACTGTGTTGAGTGCTTCGGTTGCTGTGTTTAGTGCTACTGTTACTGTGTTAGGTGCTAGAGTTACCGTGTTTAGTGCTACAGTTTCCTTGTTTTGTGCTACAGTTTCCTTGTTTAGTGCTACAGTTAGTGTATTTTGTGCTACAGTTACTATGTTTAGTGCTCGCTAGCATTGTATCTTATATCGACATTTTTTTAAGAAATGAAGGCGTCCTAAGTAACGTCGTGTACCTATGAGGACTACAGTCTGCAGTAATTATACGTTGTGTCGCTGGGTATGTGGTTACCGACGCTTAGAGGTATCGCGTCGCCTTCTTCTTCAAGGGTAATCAGCCATGAAGAGTGTCTTTTGTTAGTCATTACTGTGTGACTTTGAAAGACACGGAAATTGATGTTTGATGTTGAAACGTACAGTTCCACAAGTAAGCCTGTAAGGAATTATATCTGTAAGTCGAGACTGGAGTAGTTTGCTTTAATTCGTCTCGTACCATCTTGGTATATGATAACAAATATTGATTACTGTCATTAGTCATCACGCCACTGATCAGGCTACATGCGGTTTCCAAGCGGTATTTGTAAGGTTTGGAGTCGGCTGCTGATCCTGTACGTTGTAGTGCTGCTGAATACAAGATACAAGTTGTCACGGTTCTAAAACTTACAGATAAATTGGTGGGTCGTTGGTAAGCACGCCACTGGTCCATTCTGCGGTGATTGGTCGAGAGTGAGCACGCCACTGAGCAGGTCACGTTCGGTTTCCAAGCTGTTGTGACGCCCTTCATAAGAGCTAATGGCCGAGCCGTGTTGTCCCCCAAGCTGCAAGCTATTTTTGTCACTGCTACACAGCATGGCTTTTACACAATTATTATTGCTTCTGTTCTGTTCATATACCAACACGGCTACTTTTTCCCTGTGAAAGAAATAAAAGATGCCGAGGCGTTGCGCTTATAAAACAGGAGCAAAATACTGACAGTTTGTTTCATCCTCGTTCCGTGTAATTAGGGTTCGCCGCCTGTAGAAAGATCCACTTGAAGGCGCACAAGTATTCGTAGATCACGTGACGACGGCGTAGTCAATATATATGGCGTCTAATGATTAGTGACGTTTTGTGATGAATTATGGACACGTTGAAGAAAACGATAGTTACGACGCCTCCATTTGCGTTGAGGGAATGGAAGCGACAAGTCACAAACCCTGTACAGGTAGTCGGCGTCTCCCAGCTTAGGTTCCAGAACAGTTCAACATACAATCCCTGTCGCCTGAGCCTAGTAGCTTGGTCGTAAACATGCTGTCGTCGACTGAAGAAAACAGCGTTGACCTTGACAATGCGGGTGGTATCTCCTATCGCCGGGCCAACTCTGAGGATAAAGGACATAGGTTCTGTCTATAGCTGTATTTGTCATGTTCAACTTGTAGCCACTTTTTAGGTGTTAACGAACGCTGGTAACCCGATAGATCGAAACGGGAAGTAGTAGTAGCAGTTCTCGAGCACAATACATCACTGCGTTTTTGCCCAGTTTGCGTCAAAGTCACTACTGCCAGGCTCGAAGCTCATCTGGTAGGTCGACAGCATTATATTGGCATTTTTTGGGCGCTTTCAAAAAATTTGCGACGGGCGACTATCAGCTTCGTCGTGTGCCTGTCTTTCTGTACGTCTGTCTTTCTGTCTTGCTTTTCTGTCTTTCCATCCGCATGAAACAGCTCAGCTCCCACTGGACGGATTTGTATGAAATTTGATGTATGAGTGAATATTATGCGTATTGGACCGTGCATCATCTTGATATTTGACACAAAACCTCTATCATTGCAGCCTACACAACACAACAAGTACTCGCTAGCTCCTGAAGATGGACGTATTAACGTCTGAAACATGTTGAGCAATATATAATAAAGCAAGTGTCATCTAGTTG